>Ga0222634_1000378_pt1 | contig 22819 bp, 29 predicted proteins | sample AntAcemetageno50_FD_179807 | JGI IMG/M metagenome (GOLD analysis project Ga0222634, IMG submission 179807) | Saline water microbial communities from Ace Lake, Antarctica - #50 | ecosystem: Environmental > Aquatic > Non-marine Saline and Alkaline > Saline | place: Antarctica: Ace Lake | collected...
ACTCCCACCATTTTTTGGGATTGCATAGTTGTCTGCGTATGTTGTCGTACCAGCTTTTGCTACAAAGATATCATTGAATCTTTGTCCAACACCCAACTCATTGATTTCCATCAAAGAAACGCCCATGAATTCTGATAGACCAGAAGCATTGAACATTTGTTCTCTAACGCTATCAGGAGCCGCAATTGCGGCGTCACCAGCAGTTGTGTTACTAGGAGTTCCAATCGAAGTGTAAACACCACCTTTAGTGTTGATTGGGTTATAAGCCATTCCGTAGATTTCTTCGATCATTTCAGGCGAAAGAATCAAATCTGTGAAACCACGACCTACACGAGTTTCTGGTGTACCTCTATTCCAAGCAGAGTTGATTCTTTTAGAAAGAGTTCTAAGCTTGTTAAGGTCGTCAGGAAGAAATCTTCCTTTGATACCAGTTCTGAAAACGTGTTTTGAACCGTTTGTTGTGGCATTAGCCAAAGCGCTCATGATAAGAGAAGCAGTTGTCTTTTCCTCTTTGATCATTACTTCTTGCAACATTCTTGTGAATGTTTTTCCAACAACACCTAATCTAGATTGTCTTGCGTATTTCTTTTCGAAACCGTAAGCACTATCAAGAGAGTAAGTCATGAACTTCAACTCTTGTTGAGGGGGAAGTACCATGTTAGTTGCCAACCCGCCCGGTTGTGTTTGCGACCAAATTCTTAGGTGATCCTCTGTTTCAATATCGGAATAAAGATCCAAAGGAAGACTTGGTGAACTATCTTCATTAAAAGTTTCTGTCGTAAAAAGATTTGAAACGGTTGGGGCTTTATTGATAACCTCGTTAAGAACTGGTTCAATAAATTCTGCAACAGCCAATTGAGCTTTATTAGCAAGAGCAATATCGTTACTAGCCATAGCTTTAACTAGCTCTACATGATCTTTTGTGTGTTTTAGTGTAATATTCATTATTTTAAATTTCCTTTTTTAAATTAGATGTTCAATTTCAATAGAACCGAGTTGTCTTGTTTAGAACCGCTTTGTGGTGTTGACAAGAACTTGCCGATTACGTTTTCCATTGTTAGTCCCATTCCTGTTAGACCAACGTATGTAACAGCTTCTGGTTTACCATCGCCACCTACGATTGCGTAAGTTTCGTGAGTTGGTGTCCCAGCGTAATTACCGCTAGTAATTTCAAAGACACCTCTTGATGCAACTGGGACAGCTTCACCACTCAAGCAGATTTGATTTTCAATTCTTTTTTGCTTGTAATAAAGGTATTTTTCTCCGTTTTCGTCAGTATATGCTACTTCGAAAAGTGTGATACCAAGAACGTCTGCTGCTCTTGCCCCACTAGCTGCGGTTGTGAACTTATTAGGAACAACAGGATACATGTCTGCACCGATATGCGCGTAATCAGTTTTTCCAAGTTGTGAAGAATCAACATACTCAACAGGATCTTTAGAGCCGTCTGATGCTGAGATAGAAACAAGAACTCCTTGATCAAGAGTCTGTGTATCAGCAGAGAACAATCCGTTAATGATGTCTTCTTCCGCTACTTGGCGATATGGTTTTAGTCTTTTACTCATGATTTTTTATAAATTTAATTTTTTGTGTTTTTTTATTTTACGTTTACGTTTTCTGATTTAAGATTTGATACGATCTTATCAACAAGATCGCCTTCTTCTTCAACCCTTTGTGAATTTGGAAGGTCTGTTCCTTCTTCGCTTGCTTTAGAAAGAATTTCTTCAAAAGTAAGGCCAGAAACTTTTTCAGCAGCAGCTTTAATTTTTTCTGTTTCAGCTTCGACTAATTTCTTAGCTTCTACTTTAATAGCTTCGATTCTTTCTTCTTTAGCGTTTTCAATTGCTTCTTTATCAAAAGATGCAAAAATAACTTCTAAAGTGTCTTTTTTATAGTTTTCGAAATCTTCGTCAGATTCGCCGATTTGTTTGATTTGATTCAAAACTTGTTTTTTAGCGGCAGTCGATAATTCGTATTTTTCAAGAATTTCGTCCATTCTTGATGTAACCAAAGCTTCTTGATTAGCTTGAGCTTTTTCTGTTTTAAGAGAATCAATTGTTTCTTTAAGAGAATCTACTGTGTCTGAAAGTTTTTGTCTTTCAGCTTTTTCATTTTCTCTTGCAGATTTTTCAGCTTCGATTTTTTCTACCCACTCTTGATTTTTTTCTTTAAGAGTTGATTCGACAACTTTAATTAAATTCGCTTTTGTTTCTTCAGCTTTATCAGTCTTGAAGGCATCTTTGAATTTATCAAGTTCAGACGACAATAGTTTGATTTGTGTTTCGAGTTCCATATTTTTAGATTTATTGTTATTTACAGTGTTTTTATTATTATGTGAAATATTTTTTTCTGGTTTATCAAAAAATTGTAATAATTCTTTATTTTCTTCTTTACAAGAGTCGCTTTTAGCTGTATTAAATATACTTTCTATTTCTTCTCCATCTATGCTTAGTAATGTTTTTTTATCTACTAATTCTATCAAATCTTCTTCGCCAATATTTACAGATACGCCTTTAACATTAGCCGCTGGGTTAGTAGTAAAACCAATCCCAACTGGTAAAGCTGGCCCCAAAATAATTCTCCCCACTGGAGTTCCGTCTCTAAGTTTTCCAGATCCCCCAAATTTCTTCAAATATTTTTTATATTTTAATATGTCTTTTGGTTCCGTGTATATTTCGCATTCTTCTATGTTTTTGCTGCCAACTGCGATTGCATAATATTTAAAAATAATTTCCCAACTTGCTGATATAGCTTGGTACATTGAATCTTCTGGATCAGAAGACCTTTTAATTAAATCAATAAAATTTGGGTTTCCAAGTTTATATAATACAGCAGACGCGCTTAAATAAAAAGGGTCTTTTCTTTTTTTAATATCTTTTGGCTTTAAGATATCATATGTTTCCATTTCATTAAAAGAAACATCAATCATATGACCAACAACTTTTTGTGGCTTGTGTTCTATATTTGTTGGTTTGTGTTTAAAGTAATCGATTACTTCTGTTGCAATTGGGCTAATTAAAGCCTCGCCATTTTCATTAATTTGATTAACAACAGTAATTGGGAAGGCCACAGACAACAAATCGACATTTTTAGAAAAGTCTATTTCATTGCCGACAATTTTTTGTATGTTATCTAAGTTTGCACAAGAAAAATCACACAATTCTTCTTTCGAATGAATGTCTTCAATTTTTGTGATATTACTTTTAAATACCGCTCTTTGAATTTCATCAAACATTAACCAACAATGATTTCGCCAGTTTTCTTGTTTGCCACAGAAATCATTGGCTTATAAACTTCGTATTCCCCTTCTAAACCAAGAGCTTTAATAGCTTTCGATAATTGTTCGTTACTTTTTACGTTCGGCAGATGTCCTTTCATGTGATTTTGGAGGATTTTCATGAAGTAGCCCATTTCTTCTCTAACTGCGTCAAATTTATAATTCATATGATCGTAAACATAGGAAATACTTCTATCCATTTCTTCGTAAGTTGGAGTAGAAGCCATAACTTCTTCTTCTGTCATGTCAGACGCTTTGTTTTCTTTCCAATAGGAAATGTCATATTCTACAGAAGCTTTGTTTAATGTTGGCTCGCAACCGAATTTTTCTTTGACCCCATCGGCATATTTTTGAGCCATTTTTTCTGTTAAAAAGTCTGATTTAATTTTCATATCTATATGTTTTACATTTATTTATCTTTATTGTGAAATTTTTTGCTGTGATATATAATAGCGGAATTGAATATATTTTCATTGTATTTTTCGGCGATATTATATATTTCTGGATTGGTATCAAAAGATGTTAACAAATTAATGTCTTTAGAAACTTTCTCTATATTTTTGTGCCAATCTTTGTTTTCACTAGAAGCGACAACAGATTCAACCATATGATCTATAAACTTTTGATCTTTTTTTGTAATTCTTTTTTTTGCTTGATTTTGTTTGTATTTTTCTTTTCCGTATTTTTCTAATTCAGAAATTGCAAAAACAACATCAGCAATGTCTTTTTTATAAAGAACTTCTTTTTTACTCGCAGAAGATTTTTGTGCTAATTCAGAAGGTCGGCCAGAAGATGAAATAGGTGGTTTTTTAGCACCGCCAGCCCCCCCATTTTCTTCTTTCCCCACTGGAGTTCCACCAACAATAGGATTATATAGTCCTTCTTCTCTTTGTTGTAAAAATTCTTTTTGTGATTCTTCTAATTTTTCTTTTGTAGGATAAACCCCTGTTTTTAAGAATTCAATTCCAGTCTCTGGTGTTAATATCCCCAACTCCATTAACCTTTGTGCGACTCTATTGACAACATTTTCATCTTTTAGGTTCATTTCTTGAAATTCCGCTGTAGGAGACTTTTGAAATCCAGCTTGTTCACAGATATCATCAATTTCTTGTTGAATAAAAGTTTTAAAATTAGCTCTTGGTTCTTTGATTCTTTCTAAGAATATCTTTGTTTTAATCATTTGATTAGCGAATTTACCCTCACTAGAAGAACCAGTTCCAAGAATAATGTTTTGCAAGCCCTCTTTAATGTCTTCGTTTACGATCTCGTACTTCTCTTTCCCAAGGACTTTCTTTAAATCTGGAATAACGAAATCAGCTTTAGTTGTATAATCAGAAACCAAAACACGGCCAACGCTTTGATTCAAGAAAAGGCTTTGCATAGCTTTGATGTGTTTAGGATTAACACCGCCTTTTTCTGGTTCATTACCCATTGTGATAAGCAAAACAATTTGTTCTACTGTTCGGCATATTGCTTGGTCTATTTTTTTAAGCTCTAATTTCCAGTTTATATCATCCAATACTGGGTAAACAAAAGGGACTCCAAATGGCTCATAGTCTTGTTTCTTATAAAAAGAATACCTTATCTTTTCTGGGTCCAATTCAATATAAAGGCCATCATCCAACCAAGTTCCTTCTTTGATTTGCCTTTGCGTTTCTTTTGGAAGTGCATCGAAAATTTGTTGATCCCTGTCTGTTTTTGGATCTCTAAGTCTTTCTAACTCGTATTGAGACAAAGCTTTTTGGTAATTACCATTATGGAAAGAAGACGAGTGATACAAAGAAATTTCATAAGGGTTTAATAACAAATACCTTATTGGAATATTTAAACTTTTTACATTGTAAATTTTTGAAATCTGTGCGATTTCTTCTAAAGAAAATTTTGCGTTTATTCTATAAAGAAAAACATTGCCAGAACGGTAAAATTCTCTGAAAAATTGGTCTTTTAAGCTTTCTATGTTTATTCTTTTTAGCCAAGATTTAACAAATTCGCGACTCTGTTTTGTTCCACCCTCTAGGTACATTTCTGAATTCGCAAATTCAGACATAATATCGATTGTGTTTCTTACAATAGAAATATTGGCATAAGCTTTTTGTGTAAGCTCAATAGCCTTTCTCATTGTTATACCATGTTTTGTGGTACTGAAAGGCATATTTAATTGGTCTATATTATGATATCTAGCATCTTTGCTATCAACAAAAACCTGATTAAATCTTGAACCAGTTGTTCCAGTAGAGTTGTTTCTTCTTGCTTTTGAGAGATTAGAATTAAATAAATTCGGCGAATCATCACCCATTGGCTCCCAATCTTCGCCGAAAGACACGGAATGAGAAACTTTAGGTGTATTTGAAGGGGTTTCTTTACCCAATCTCTTGTTCCAGTAATCTAAATTCTTTTTTTTATAAGGTCTTTTTGTCTTTTCAGGCATAAATATTTTTACACAATTTTACTTTGAAAGTAGAAATTAAAACATAACTGGAGTAAAACCACCGTATTCTTCTTCGTCTGACATATTATTCATCTCATAATATAATTGTACAAACCAATTCCCAAGCACCAAAGCAGAGTAGGAGTCTTTACGGGTTTTATACTTACCTTTGTCTCTTTTCAAACTATCAGGTAAGTCAAAGCTTCTATTTCCAAGCGCAGAAACTTTTTGTATAATTAAAGCTGTCTCGTTTATGGTTAAGTCTATATTGTCGCTTTGCTTTTCGAGGAAATCAATCACTTTACTTTGTTCTTCAATTTTGTCGTTGTATTTTAATTCTGTGTCAAATTTTATGTTTTTTAGATCTATTTTTTTCAGATCTTTCATATTTGTTTCCAGATTGTGTCTAGAAGCAAATAGTATTTTTTGTTTTTCAAAGCTTTTGCATAACATTTCATTTGATTGTCTTATCCAATTTGAAGAAGGAGTTCTTAAAAACACATAATCTTTATAGTCTGGCTTGTAGAATCTTTTTAATTTTTGCAGCTCTTTTTTTCTCTCTCTTTTGCCTTCGTCAGAATTGTCACTCTCTGTTTTGACAGAAGGAAATATTCCAAGATTAATATTTTGGTCTTTAAATAAAGCGCTTTCATTGCAAGCTTTTATAAATTGATCCCCGCCGTTATAGTCGCCTATAATCCCGACAACATTAAAATTTTTCAATAAATACAAGAAGTAATTCATATGGGACTCTAATTGTTGGCCTCTCAAAGCATAGCTATGGACAACTATCCCCGCTTTTTTTTCTTCTACAAGTTTTATAACATGAATAGCAAAATCATCTGACGTATCATTACCAGCCCAAGATGGGTCAAAAGCAATAATGTATTTTTCTCCACCCTCCCCTTTTAATTCTACCATTGGATATTCACCTATGTTTAACGCACACTCTTTTATTGTTTTTAAATTAAAGAATCCAGAACTATCGTCTGTAAATTCAGCGCCGAACTCCCTTTTAAATTGGGCTTCTGTCATTGTTGCGCGGGATTGATTCAAAAGATTTTGGTCATGCAAACCTTTTGGTAAAGCATCATGGGCAACTTGAAAAACTGCTCTTGTTGCGGTATCATCGATTTCTTTGTCTGGATTCGCTTCTTTGGCTTTTTTTAATGCTTCATTAGGATCTTCAATAAAATTTATGTATGTAGAATAAAGTCTATAAAAGAAATCAAAAGTATAACCCGCAGATGATAAACTCACTAATTTGTTGTTTTGGAAATCAGTTCTTTCTTCTTCGGTAAGTTGGCCCTGTTCTATCAACTTATCTTCTATTTTTGTGATTCTTTCTCTTTCTCTAGGATCGGCTACAACCCCTAAGAAGGGAACTATAACTTCATTGTAAATCTTTTCTGGCATCAACAACATTTCGTCACAGATAATAACATTAAAACGAAAACCACGGAGCTTGCCCCCGTCTCCCAACGGCAAAGAAAGAATTTTGCTTCTTCCTATTTCCATTATCCACTGGTCGCTTCCTTTGCTAACTTTTGTTACGCATTTTTTGAATGGGCCAGCTTTTTTATTGTTCATGATATCCTCTAATTTTGTGAACATCATTTTTGATTGACGAAATGAGGGCGCGAGAATACCAACAGTAACACCTTGATTCATCAAAGCATAAAGACCAGCATAAATAGATGACAAGTAAGTTTTACTTCCACCTCGCGAAATAACACCAATAGTATAATCAGTATTAAACATCGTTTTAATCATTATTTCTTGTATAGGATACAAATCAACATCCATTATCATCTTTGTTGTCCATCTTATGTTATGATACATGAATTTATACAAGAGAACTTTGGCTTTATGTTCTTCTATATAGCCATCGATAGATTCTATTTCATCATTTATATTATGAAATCTTGGGTTTCTTCTTTTCTGTTCTCCTACTACTAACATTTTGATATAAAGTATTGCAAATCTACTTTTTTTAAATCTTCGGCAAAATCCAATAACCTTGGTATTAAAAATTTAGATTCTTCTCTACCGCCAGAAAAAACAAATTGGATATTCTCTCTATATTCATCAGTTAAAGCTCTTATTTTTGCATACACAGCTTTTAAATTAATAGGGAAATTGTTTACTTCGTTATAATTAATCAGATCATCAAGCTCGCACTCAACAACTATAAACATATAGCCTTCGTTTTTTACGCATCTGTTTATTTCTTTTTTGAATCTTGGTAAATTTTTGCCAAGAGTTTGAAGCAAATCCGCAAGATTTTTTCTTTCAACAGAATATTTGCTATCCAAGAAGGAGTAATCCCCATAATCAAGTTTTTCTGAGAAAGATTTTTCAAATTCCAAAACTAATTGTTCTCTAGTGTCTATTTGTATTACTTCGTTTATTTCTTTTGTGAAAAAATTTTTTGGTAATTTTTTGTCGTAAAATATATTAAAACCAGCTTCTTCTGCGATTCTCATATAAGAACCAAAGCTTTCTTGGTAAACGCTTAATTGCGGCAACCTTTCTGAAAATTGCAAATCAAGAAAATTAGGCGCGATATCTGATTCCCGATATTCCCTTTCTTTTTTTAAGACACTGAATAGATATTCTTTTGCTGTTTTATCGTTTTGTTTTTCTAGCCAAGCAAATAGTTGATCTCTACTATCAAAATCTTTTGCAAAATAAGATTCTAATTTTTTAAATGGCATTGGCTCCCTAGTTAAAAGATTGTATTTGGGATAATGTTTTGTATAATAACCAGCCATTATCATATCATGTTCTTTTAAGTGCATATGAAGATCCTTTCTGGAATCAAACTTTTTTCTACATTCTTTGCAGATATTTTCCTGCACTTCTTTTGGAACTAACATTTTAAATTAAGCTTGTATCTATTCCCCACAATCTGGCTTTAAATTCATCGATTGTTTCAAGTCTTTGCACCTCGTCTTGTTTTTCTCTTTCATATATCTTGGCTTGTTTGAGGATATTTTTTCGATCCTCTTCATCTTGAAAAGCCTCGACCAAAGACAAAATGCTTTCATTGGATTGCAATTGTTTTTGTTTTCTTTGTGCGCGGGAACCATTGAGTTTGTTGATTAATTTTTCGATTCTATCTGCGCAAGAAGCATATTCCCCACTTTTTGCTTTAAGCATTTCCGCCATTTTTACAGAGTGCTCTTTTTCTTCTGCTTCATCAAATAATCTAGTCAGCTTTTTTCTGTGCCTTTCTAAATCTTTAAGCATAACATAATCAGCCGATAAATTTAAATAAAGATTTGATTCATCTGCCGTTATATCATGCTGATCCCAAACTGATTTTATTAAATTGCTTTCAAAAATTTCTCTATCCTCAATTGTTTCATAGGAGTTCATCATATAAACAAATCGCGGCGAGTTCATTGAGTTTAATAAATTTTCAATAGACTTTTTGTATTTTGGCGATAATTTGTTTTCTTCAAGAGAAACATTCACATATTTGTTGATTTTTTGTATAACTTTGCCCATTGATTTTGGAGCGGAATACTTTTTATCAAATATTTCATTAGAATCTATACCCAGTTCTCTTACAACCCTAACAATTTCTTTTTGTTCAAAACAAAGCGGCTTAATATTTTTATTTGGGAAAATTAACGTAGCTATTTCTAAACTATTCATTCCTTTTCTAGCTTTATCGGTAATGAAATTTATTTGGTCTTGGTTAAATTTTATAGAATCTAGTTTTTTATATTTAGTAGTTTTATAATCAATATTTCTATCTACTAAAAATTTAGCTATGGCTTTTCCGAGTTTGCTTCTTCCGTCATACTTGCCGCCACTTAATTCTTTTGCCAAATAACTGATGTTTGGGTTCTTTTTACAATTTGCCAAAACAAATTCTTCTTCTTCTTTTGAAAGAGTATGTTCCTTTGAAGTGGTCATATTAAATTATTATATCCTCATCTTCCATTATTTTTTTTGCTTTAATAAGGAAATTCTTTTTTAATTTTTTTATTGTATTATAACCAGCGGGTCTGTTTTTTTCGTTTGTTATGTATCCAAGTTTTTCCGCAACTATTTTCTCTGGTAATTTTTGTATAAATAATAAATCATAACATTTATAATCTTTTATCGTCAATGAAAGCCTCATCTTCTTGTGCAAAAGATTTTCAGAAGCCTCGTAGTCTATATATGTGGTATTTCTATTCTCTATTGGAATTTCCTGTGTTTCGATGGGGACGGGTAATTTAATGTTGTATGCTTGTTTTTTTGATCTTATCCATTTAGCATACATTGGGCACTCTTCACATTGGATTCCAGATTTTGTTAGTGTACAACCATTTTCTTCTGAATTAAGAACAAATTTACCGCCTTTTTTGCTGGAATTAAATTCGCATCCCAAACATGGCCTCGCATAATTATAATAATTGTCTCTGAGAATATTTTTTATTCTATTATGGGCTATTACGTTTACCCAAGGGCCAATTTTTCCCTTTTCTTCGTCCCAAAGGTGCAGCTTTTCGTATATGTGTAAAAATATTAATTGTTTTACATCCTCGAAACTCATCCAAGGGATCGCCTTTAGATTCCACTTGTTTCTTTTGGAGGTTACGACTCTATTTATTTCTTCGTAATTTTCCTCGAAGATTCTTTTCCTTTTTCTGTCTTGCATAAGAAGGGATTAGGAAATATCTTTAGACTTTGAGGCGGGAGAACAATCTTTTGTCATGTTTTTAGAAAATTCCCCGTAATCAATTATGTCCGATTTGTTTTTCCTTTTGCCCATCTTAAATTGGCTGTTCCCCTGTTCAGAGGATTTGTTTAATGCTGACTGTAAAGTTGTTCTTTGTTGTATTGTTCCATCTATAATAACATTGGCAGATGAAAAATCAATTTTTAAATTATCAATATCAATATCAAATTCATTGTCTTTAATTTCTTCTGATCTAGATGTACTTTTTTGTGTTTTTATTAATGTTTCGCCTATTCTGGTTTCACAAAATGGACAAACTTTTGGCTTTTTACTTGAAAATTGTATTTTCTCTGCGCAGTTACTGCAATATATATGACTCATAATAAAAATAAATAAAAACTTTTGGCCAATTAGTTTACACTATAACTTATTTTTTGTGAGATTTAAGGCTTTTAATAATGAATTTTAATATTTCGCTTCTTTTAATATCTTCTTCATTAAATTCAAAACAGTGAATCCCCCATTCTTGCGCGTCTTCACTATCAAATATGTTATACATTTTTTCAAAACCACTTTTACTACCAATATCAGATTGCATTGGATCTCCACAAAAGAAGAATTTGCTATGCTTTCCTATTCTTGTTATGATAGTTTGACATTCATTGAAAGTCATATTTTGAGCTTCGTCCACAATAACCACTTTTTTGTTTTGACTCGCGCCTCTAAAAAAATTCACTGGTATCCCAGTTACTCTTTGGCTTTTTAATAATTCTTTTATATCATCTGGGCTCAAAAGCTCTTCTAGTTTTTCTTTTAGTGGTAATAAAAATGGATCAAATTTTTCATCTATAGATCCGGGTAAAGCCCCAATACTTTTATCCGCGCTCTCAGCTAAACTTCTAATATAAACTAATTCTAGTTCCTCATGAACTTTCATTAATTCTAGTGCTGATAATACTGATATAAATGTTTTTGCGCTTCCTGCAACACCACTTATAAAGAATATATTTGTTTTATTGTTTAGAGATAATTTTAAAAAGTTTTTTTGCTTATCTGTAAGATCAAACTTTTTAATTTTAAAGTCGCTTTTAATTTGCGGGATTACTATTTCTTCTTCTTTAGACGTATTTTTAGAATTCTTTTTTCTTGGCATACAAATTAATTTACACTTTAATTTAAAAAACAGAATTTTTGTGTAAACAATGATAATGGAAAATAAAACCTATTATAAAAAAATGGATATACTCAATAAGCTTTGCGAAGAAACTAGCCCCTATGTAGTAGTCGAATGGTTGGGTAAATCCAACAAAAAATTAAAAAATAGAAGACCCAGTGAGTTTTTTATTTCTAATAATTTGAAGCCTATTATTGATATACTGGATTTAGAAATCAAAAGATTATCGAGAAAAAAATAATTTTTTGCTTGACTTTCCCAATAAAAAATATCTTATTGGATAAATCATGGTCGAAAATAATAGCGAATCAAAAGAAAAAAATCCAAACCAACCTTTGGCAGATGGACTTCTCTAAGTTTTTTTACGGAAGGCGTTCAAGCCAAAATAGGAAGAAGAAAGAAAAGGAGTTATCAGAATAAATACACCATTAATAAAGTGGACTGGCTCAAAACGCCCAATCGCCGCAAAAATAACATCACACTTTCCAAGGGAAATTGAAACTTATTATGAACCATTTGTAGGTGGTGGTTCTGTATTTTTCAGACTATTAAAAGATAACGCAAATGTTAAAAAGTTTAGACTCTCGGATAAAAACGATAGCTTAATTAATATTTTAAAAATCGTTAAAGACGATCCCCGAAAATTAATCCTTTCGTATAGGGAGAAATGGGAGGAACTACAAAAAGATCCGAATTTCTTTTATACGGAGCGAGAAACTTACAATAAAACCAAAGACCCATTCATTTTCTACTTTCTAACGAGAACCTGCTATAATGGAACTATTAGATACAATAGAAAAGGGGAATTTAATACGTCACATCATTTCGGAAGAACCGGAATGCAACCCAAAACGGTCGAAGAAGTTATATCGTATTACTCAGAATTAATGAAGGGGAAAGATATTGATTTTACTTGCGGTTCGTTTGAGAGTATTTCCCCAAAAGGCGAAAAAGACGTTGTTTATTTAGACCCGCCATATACGAATACCAAGGCATTATATTTTGGTAATATATCATTCGATGGTCTTCTGCCTTGGGTAGATGAACTTCCTTGTTCATGGTTTATGAATATTAATGGTGTAATATAATCTCGCATATAGTTTTAATTTTTATTTATTTATTTTAATAAATCTTTTCACATTTTAGATTTTAAGATGTAATATAAGGTAATGAGAATTAAATTATCAAAATGGGCAAAAGAAAATGGGGTGTGTTATCATACCGCCCATAAATGGTTTCATCAAGGGAAAATAGAGAACGCTATTCAGCTTGATACTGGAACTATAATGGTAAATATTATAAAAATCAATAAAAAAGAAGACAGGGCTCTTATTTACGCTAGGGTCAGCAATCAATCGAGGAAAGCGGAAATGGAATACCAAGTAGATAGGATATCAGATTTCGCCAAAGCTAGGGGAATTTGTGTTGATAAGATTTATAAAGAAGTGGCTTCTGGGATGAATGACAATAGAAGTATGTTTTGGAAAATGATAGACTCAAACCCAACATCTATAATTATAGAAAACAAGGATCGTCTTACTAGGTTCGGCTATAATTATCTAGAAAAACTTCTTTTAAAACAGGGTTGTGAAATTATAGTGATCAACAAAGACGAAGAAGACGAGAAAGATCTGATGAAAGATTTGGTGTCGATTCTAACTTCATTTTGTTGCAGACTCTACGGGCTGAGAAGAGGAATTAATAAAGCTAAAAAAGCGAAGGAGGCTATCCGTGATTAAGAGTTCTTCTCATACCTTCTCCAGAGTAAACTCGGGGAAACAAGATATTTTAAATGAATTTTTAAATGAGTATAGGCTCGCTGCTCAAACCATCGTGAATCATATTTGGAAGAATGGGTGTTCGGGAGGAGATGGGGAGTTTAATGTAAAGGAAAGTAAGCTAGACATGCCTTCAATGCTGCAAAGCTCAATAGCGACCGACGCGGGAGTGGACGCGGCTTTAACTGGAAGGGCCCTTAAATGCTGCATTACTCAGTGCTGCGGGATGATTAGAGCTGAGACAGAAAAGCAGAGAAAGAGATTATATATATTAAAAAAGAAAAAGTCCGAAGGAGTTGGTAAGAAAAAGCTAGGAAAGCTGATTAAACGAATTAAAGAAAATATCCCCGTTAAGCCAAATTGCTCCAATATAAACGCAGAATTAAATTCTATATGCATGGATATTCAAGACGGAAATAGCTTTGATGGTTTTGTCAGACTTAAATCTATTTTTAAAGATAAACGGGAAATTAAAATTCCCTTTGACTTTCATAAAAAAGCAAATGAATTAAAGGCTAAAAGCTCTAGAATGTTAAATTCTATTTTAATTTCCAATAAAAAGATCAATTTAAGATGGGAGATTCCAAAGGCCAAGAAGAGAATTAATGGCGAGGTTGTTGGGGCGGATCAAGGTTATAAGGATGTTTTGAATATAGCTAACAAAGATATTGCAATCAAAACTCCTAAAACCTGCATTCATGACCACTCCTTAGAATCTATCATTTGCAAAGTTTCAAAAAAGAAAAAGGGCTCAAATGCTTTTAAAAGAGCCAAGTTACATCAAAAGAATTTTGTTAATTGGTCATTAAACCAATTAAATTTAAAAGATGTTAAGCAAATAAATTTGGAAAAAATTTGGAATATCGGTTATAAGACTGGTAAATCAAGAAAGATGAGCCACTGGCAAAATACGCTGATAAGAGACAAGGTAATTGACCTTTGTTTAGTAAATGGGGTCCATTTTACTGAACAGAGTTGCACCTATAAGTCTCAAAGGTGTTTTGGTTGTGGAAGCGTCCGTAAGGCAAATCGGAAAGGGAAGGTTTATGAATGTAAGAATTGCGGTAACGTAGATGATGCTGATGAAAACGCGGCTAGAAACCATTCGATATTCCTCCCCGAAATCCCGTATTCTTTACGGAAACTAAATCTAAATAGGAAAGATGGCTTCTTTTGGAATCCAGATGGAATATTTAATTTAGAAGGTAGGAGCTTACAGTCCTTACCGTGCGTCGAAGTTTAATGTTTAATGTTTATTAACATTTAAACTAACTGTTAATTCTACGGATAACGAAGAGGTAATAAATATTAAATATACAGGTAGGGAAATTATATCATCAGGAAACATTCTCCAAGCCTATAAAGTTCAACTAGATGGCCTGAATCTCTTGGAAAATGGGAATGGTTTCAAAATAATTTTGAAAAAAATAAACCTCCATTCAGAAACTCGAAAAAAATGTTTATCTATAATAGATAAAACACTTAATTAGTTAATAATGTATATAATATTATTCATAATTATTTTTGCTCTTTGCAATATCAAAATAAAAGAGCGAAGAGGCGGGTATTCACCCAAAGGAGAAATAAATATACCAAAAAAAGTTCCCAATTTGCAATCATCAATAATAAAAAAATAAAATCAATGAAAACACCAGCAAAATACGACCCATCAATTATTGACGGAACATAACTATTATGGCTAACATAGAGAATGCTCCGCTTAGAGAATGCTCCGCTTTGGGCAAAAGAATCACTAAAATTTTATTAATTGCTTGACATTTCTCTGAAAAATCTCATTATTGCGGAATGATTTTATTACTTAGCGGTCCAGCAAGATCTGGAAAAGATACTGTTGCGGACATAATACTAGAAAAATACCCCCAATATAACTTCGAGCGATTTGCTTTTGCAAAAGAATTAAAAAAAGAGTTAGAGGAAACAATTGAACAAAAATATGGCGTATCTGTTTGGGATGACCAACAAAAACATTTATTCAGAGATGAATTGATAGAATACGGCTGTGGGAAAAGAAACGAAACGCAAGGCAAATATTGGGTTGAAAAATTTATAAACGCCTATGATGTTAAAAAAAATTATCTAATTACTGATTTCCGATTTGGCGGAAGAACTGGAGAAAAAGCGTATATTAAAAATTTTATTAGAGAACAAAAAGTATTTTCCGAGGTATTATCATTTCATATCGTAAGAATAGAAAATAGCGAACCAATTTTGCCAGTAATTAATGAAGAAATACGTTGTGAAAATGATTTGCGAAGAGAAGCGGATGAATTGCTTTTCTTAAAATGGACAAAAGAATTAGACAAAGATTATATTTCTACTAAAATAAATGGTTTGGGAATTTTATGATAAGTTTTGCAGATTGCGGTGAAGGTGTTTACACATGAAGAAAAAAGATTAAAAATAATTGCCCATAAAAACGAAATAAAAAAACCAAAAAAAAGAAATATCACAATTAACCTACGAATCACTATAATAAAATGACTAAAAATAAAAAGCTAGAAAAAGGAACCAAGATTACAACCAACGGCGGAACAAAAGGCGTAATCAAGTCTTACCTTGGCGCAGATGAATACCTTTGTGAAATGACAAGTCGGAACGGTCACTATGTTACGCAAATTAGTATAGACAATATAAAGAAATGATTGAGTGGATAATAAACGAGTTCCAAACAAACCAGTTTTTTTCTGGTGGCATAAGTATTGCTATTTTTACTTCTGCTTTGTATTTATTAAAAAATTTGCCAGCAAAAATAAGCTCTTTGGTGAATAAACATCTAATTTATACGATTAGAGTAAACAACAGTGATACAGAACTTTACAATTTTGTTTCTGATTGGGTTTCAAAAAAAACAGAGGGGCAAACAAAAAGAATAAAACTTGTTAGAAAAAGGCCATCTGAACAAGTAGACGATAATCCATACTCGCTCCCAAGAACTGGTAAAGCAAAAAAATCTTCCAACGGAAGTTATTTTTCGAAAACAATTAATTACGGAACCCATTATTCTTTTTCTAGAAATGGATTTTTGTCAATTTCTTGCAACTTGGAAAACTCGGAAAACATGATTGAAAGAAAAGAATATATAGTCATTAAGTTCTTTTGCCGCAATCAAAATGAACTTAATGACCTATACAACACTATAGAAGAAAATTTCAAAGAAACAAACAAAGAAAATAGAATCTATATTCATGATTATGATTACTTTAGAAAAATCAAAAAAGAAAATAATAGAAAGATAAATTCAATATTTTTAAATAACAATGTAAAAAAAGAGGTATTAGAAGACCTAGATTGTTTCTTTTCTGAGGAAAATAAATACAAGGACCATTCTTTCAATTATAAAAGGGGCTATCTATTTTACGGTAAACCGGGAACTGGTAAAACAAGTTTTATAAAAGCTTTGGCTAATTACTATAATAAAAGGCTTTATTATTTTAATTTGAGCGAAATCGGTGGTATTAAAGAACTAAAAAAACTATTGTTTGATTTGGCAGAAAATGTTTTTATCGTTTTTGAAGATATTGATATTTTGAGCGCAACAGAAAAAAGAGAAGAAACAAAAAACAAATTGAAATCCGATAATAGCTCCTCTATTAGCTTGCAGAGCCTTCTTTCTTTATTGGATGGTGACGATTTGCCTGATGGAACAGTTATTTTTGCCACAACAAATTATTACGAAAATTTAGATCCAGCTTTAATAAGAGACGGAAGATTTGACGTAAAGAAAGAATTAAAATACGCTGATAAAAAATTAGCTCTTGAAATGGCAGATTTTTTCGGAGTAAAAGATAAAGATAGGGTTGAAAAACTTTCTTTTCCAATCTCACAAGCAGAATTACAAAATATATTTTTTAAATTATGATACTAAAAAGACTAATAAAATGGCTCGAAAGCCAAGACGAAAATACAATTGTGCAAAATGGATTCGGAGAGCCGCATTGTGATAGAGGTTTTTATGAAAATCTCGCTTTTGATCCGGTCAAAGAGACAACAATAAAAGAAATGTTAAAACAAGCTAAATTAGCAAATGGATCTTCATTTTATGGCTATAAAGGCGGAACTTATGAAATGGGCAATTACACAGATGTTTTTATTGGTTTTTATCACGAATGCGGAGAACCAATCAATGAAAGTAATTTAAGATTATGGGATGTAGAAGAAAAATTAAATGACGACGATTATATTAAAATCCTAAGAAAATCTGATCCCTGCCAAAAAGAACAAAAAATTCTTACTTATGATAAATGCAAAGACGGAATTGAAATAGAAGTTCCGACATTATTTTTAAAAAATTTAATTGAATCTGCACGAAAATTTAAAAAACAATAAAATGGCAAAAAACAAAGAAGATTATGCTGGCGGTTTACAAAAAATAGAAGTCGATTACATTGAAGCATACATGAAAAAAAATAACCCGACTGTATTTGAGTGGGGTATGGGAACGAGCACCCTTAGATTTCCCAAATATTGTAAAAGCTATGATTCCCTAGAACATAATGAGGGTTGGTATCTGAAAACTAAAGAAAAAAACAAACAAACAAATTGCCGCCTTCATCTTGTTAAAAACAACAAACCGCGAACAAAACCCACAAAGGCAGAAGAGTTTAGGGATTACATAAATTTTATTGAGAGCTTCGAAAATGAACATTTTGACGTTTTCTTCGCTGATGGCAGGGCGAGAATATTTTGTATTGAAAAAGGTCTTGACAAATTGAAAAATGATGGTATTGTATTTCTACATGATTATACACCGCAAAGAACTAATTACCACTGGATCGAAAATTTTATGAATAAGATTGATCAAGTCGGAGCGTTGGGAATTTTTAAAAAACGATAAAGTTTATGTTATTTACAGAAAGAGTAAAAAACAAAATAAAAAATAACAAAAAAATATGAACGTAAAAAAAGAAGACATAGAATACACACTCGATAAAAACGAAATCGAGTCAGAAAAAAAGAACAAAATCATTCAAGACCTCGAAAATCTAATCGAGCAAATGAAAGAGGAAAAGGGCGAATCAAAGAAATACTTCTTTATTGGCGCAAAAACAACGAACAACCCAATATTCGAAGAAAACAAAATCTTTCTTTGCAAAATTGAGGAGGGCGAAGATGTTTCTATTATCAAAGAACGATTGGACCAACTAAAAAGAGAATACAATGAAAGTAAGAAGGGCAAACGTCTTCCCGCGAATAGCTATGATGATCTTTTTTATAATTGCCCAAAAAAGCTCTTCCGCGAAGTTGGTCTAAAAGTTTCTTCTTATGAACCAATTGAGTTCGTTAACCTATGAAAGAAAAAACAAAGTTGACCATAGGACAGGCTTTAATTTTTTTGGAACCTGTGACTGAGGTTTTTCAGGTATCCATTTGCATAATTTTTGCGCTAATTGTAATTTTACTTGCCTCACCCATCATTGTGATGTTCGGTTCTCTTTATGGGTTTGTTAAGATATTAAATTGGTTTTATAGTTGCAAAGATCTTGCCCAAAAAAATAAATGAGGAATTTGATACCAAAAGGCGGCAGCGATGACTTCCAGACTCCCTCCTATGTTGCTAAAAAAATAGTTGAGCATCTTGTTCAAAACTATCATATCCAAGAATCGACGCGAGTATTAGAACCTTGTGCGGGAAATGGCAATTTTGTTTCTGAAATTGAAAAATTTGTTGACAAAACAAACATACATACCACGGAAATAAAACGGGGGTTCGATTTTTTTCATCTTTCCAAAAATAATAAATATGACTGGATTATTACAAACCCGCCTTGGAGCAAAGCTAGGCCATTTTTGAATCATTCAATGGATCTTGCGCCGAATATATGTTTTTTGATTACCATTAATCATATTTTGGCTCTCAAAGCTCGTTTGCGCGATATGGATGAGAAAGGTTTTTGGCCCACTGAAATTCTGCTTCTTGATACGCCAAAAGAATTTCCCCAATCTGGATTTCAGCTCGGCGCGTGTATTATTCAGAAAAACGAAAATTACAGCAAGCAAATATCTTTCACAAAAATAAAAACTTGACAATCAAAAAGAAATCTAATATCGTTTTTTTATGGTAATAGATTTTTCAAAATATTGTATTTTTTATGAGCAATTTAACGTGATAGACTTAGAGCTTTATGTTGAATTTTTGGAAAAATTTATTGTAGTTTTGACGGAGGATTTAAAATATGGAGCAATGCTTATTGAATCCGAGAAATTTTATTTTACTTATATCCAACCCACTAATCCAAAAAAATAGTTTATTTTTCAAAGAGTTATGATCGCCGAAGAAGAGACAGAGAAATACCTAGAGATTGCTTGTCATAGTTTTTATTATCATATTTCTACTATTAAAAATATGTATGAAAATTTTTTGTATAATGGTGGATTTAGTCCCCCATCTTGTTGGTTTTCGAAGGAAGAAGAAATTACAATAGGATTTGTGTGTTCTTTATATTTTTATATGCCACACACAATAAAAAAAATATTAAACAAAAAAGTAATAATAAATTACGAGATAGAGAAACATAATACAGAAAACATATACACTAATATAGAAGGAAAAAAATTATTTCTTGTGAAGATCACTTTGACAATTCTACCCGCTTACGCAGATTCTATACTTTCAGAAATGCACGAATATATTAAATTCTTAGAAAAAATACAATCCTACCGCGAATTATGAGCCAAAAATTTAATACACAAAAATACATAGGTGAGCCAACTATAAATCTAAAAAACCTAATAACAATTACAGACAAGATGTTTTTTTATCTAAAATATTACTCGTATAAAAATTTTTTTAAAGGAGGAGAAACATCTTTGTATTTTGATTTTTCGAAATATAAAGACGCGCAAAATATTTTGGAATACCTATCTTTATTTCAAGATTTGATAGAGATAACAAATAAAAAAATACAATTAGAAATAACCCTCGAATATATAGGATATCAATTACCAGACTTAATATATATACCAATCAGTTTCGAAATAAAAATCTTTGAAAAACAATTAATCAAAGATTTAAAAGAGTGCCGCGACTTTTTAGAATATATTTTGGCGTATCAACAATTATGAATTATAAAAATCAAACCCAAGAACATTTAGATGCCCACGAAACTAATCTTTTTACATATAAAATTTTAGCAGAAAAAATAATAGATAAATTTTCAGATAAACTTGGAACAATAAAAGAAATGCGAGTGGATTGGGTTGACCAAAAAAAATTTTTATATAGTGGATACACAATAAAAAATGCGAATGCAATGGTTTTATTCAACTTGGAAACCATAGGCAAATCTTTTAATGAAGTAGTCGGGCATAAAATATCATTAGAAATTAAAGACTGGAGAGAACAGTGGTTTATGATCGGCAATGTTAAAAGGTTTGGTCTTTATTTGCGGGGATTAGATTGTTCAAGCGAATTTGTTTAGTATTCTCCTAAAAGTCCATTGAGATAGTTAACGTGATTTTGAATTTCTGTATTCATCGAATATAGTAAGTCTTCCCGCCGAATTCTACTGTTGTATAATCCATCTTCAGTTCTTCCGCCGCCGTGTCCCAGTCAGGGCTGGCAGCTTCTGCCCTGAGCAACTGCCGCAGGTGGATTTCGATTTCATGTGTAAGTCTGCTCATGTCGGCACCCTACGCAGTCACGTCTTGTCTATCTTCTCAGTGAACGTCACCGGGAAGTAGAGCTCTTCGGTCTCTCTGCCCTCGGCGATCTCCATGATGTTCCGCAGGTGTGCATCCAGTGAAGCCGCTGAATACCCCAGCAGGGCACCTAGGCTTCCGTTCCGGGGTGGTCCCGAGTAAGGCATCCAACCATCCAAGGTCTGGGCAGCCCACCACGGGAGTGCGTCCCAGTCGAGTTCTGCGAAGCGCATGTAGCCTTTGTCGCTGCAGGTGCCACCGTGTTTCTTGAACAGCCTCAGTGATGCTTGCCAGATCCGCTCTGCCACATCTGGGCTGGGGATGAATTCCTTGTCGGACAGGTAGGCTTCTGCCTTGCGATCCAGATCCTCAGCACCGGCCGCCAGTCTTGCAAATAGGTTGTAGCTCATTCCGCTACCACCTCCTTTAGAAGATCCTCAACGACTTTCATGGCCTTCGTCAGAATAATTTCCATATTAGTCCTCCAGTGTAAACTTAATAGCTTCAACTTCTTCCTTATCTTTATTCACTTTCACGATTTCCTGAGTCGTCGCGTCTTTGAATTGGTTAGTGTTTATTCCCTTCGCCGCCAACCATTTTTTAGGAACCATTGCTTCTCCACCTTCAATTAGCTCAGAAAGCTTTTGAATGTTGACTGAGACGTATGGTTTGTGACCCGCTGGACGACCCCGCTCGCGCTTTGTTGTTGTTTTTTCTTTTGTTTTTGTCATAAGTTTATTCTTTAATTAATTTATACCTTTTACCCTCAAAAGTCAAGACATTTTCTGGAGAATTTTTCGACTCTTCTTCGATTCCCGTCTCAACCAAGGAGATTCCCTCTCCTGCCGAGATTCCCGATCCTGATTTAGCGAGGATTCTCCCGACAACCTTTAATTTTTTATCGAAAAAGACATTCCCAAGATTTTCGTCGATTTCAACGTGCCCGTTAAAATCCGACGTATTTTGTTTTCATATTTTTAAATATATTTTATTTCTTCAAGAAAGTCAAATTATTTATTAAAGTGTTTTGAAGAATTTAACCACTTCTCTCGTAAGAGACCTCTTTCCCTTAATATCCATCAAACCTTTCTTCAGCAAGGCATGTTCGTATTTCTTCCTAATAACTTCTTTCTGATATGCGCGAATATCATCGTTTTTTAGAAAACATTATAGCCTATAGATATCTATGACTGATTATAACACAAAGAGCATTTCTCGGAAATTTTTTGCTTTATAGAAGCATTTAATTTTTGCTCTCTTCTGCTTTCGGTTCTGGCTTTGGTACTTTAGCTGGCGGAACGGTAATCCTCAACCAAATAAACACAACAACCGCGAAAACAGTTCCAAGTGGCTTTTCCGCTGCTTGAATCAAGAATGCGGAAATGACTTCGCGCAATTGATTTATTGCCCCTTCCGCCACTTCTGCTTTTTGCTGAATATCAGCAACTTGCGGCGAGTCTGTTAGTTTGTCTACCACTTCCATTGTGGTAATTAAAGTTTGCCCATTTGCCAAGACCTCTTCTTCTTGTCCAATTACTCTTTTGTATTCTTGCTCTGAAACGGGAGCTTGCGGGATGGGAGTTGGCGGATATAAAAATGTTCCTATTGCCAAAATCAATGCGCCTATTCCAGCTTTTGGACCTTGGAGACTTTCTTTTATTGTTTGTAAAGGGGGAATGTTCATAGTTCTTTTTACACAAAAAAACCGATTTTCAAAAATAAAGCCCCGATATTTTTTTGGGTTAAGTAGATTTGGATATTTTTGAGGATGTTTTTTGGGAAATAAAAGGGGTGGGGGCTTTTCTTTTTTTTATTTTGTTTTTTT
>Ga0222634_1000379_pt1 | contig 22783 bp, 38 predicted proteins | sample AntAcemetageno50_FD_179807 | JGI IMG/M metagenome (GOLD analysis project Ga0222634, IMG submission 179807) | Saline water microbial communities from Ace Lake, Antarctica - #50 | ecosystem: Environmental > Aquatic > Non-marine Saline and Alkaline > Saline | place: Antarctica: Ace Lake | collected...
AGTTTATGGAACAGTTTGTTGATATTATGGAATCTGGCGACACGTTTGAAACAGAAGTTGACTTTAATACTATTGTTGAACTTGCAAATTTGATAGAGGAAGATGATGAAGATGACCCAGAAGTTTCATGAACCATTTAGCCCAACAATCCTAGAGACAACAGTTTCAGACAGGTTTGTTGATATTGTTAACGCTGTAGCTGATGATGTTCTCTCTAGTGATGAAAAGAGTAAGAAGTGGGATTGGTCACACAAGCTCGTTGGCAAAGTGAATAAGGAAATTCTAATTCCTGTCACTGATCCAGATGATAAAAAGTTTTTGTTTGAAACTGTGAAACAGGGCTGCCTTGATTATCTAAATTACCATATTGATAAAAAAAGAAACAATCCTTGGACTCGAATGGGTAATGATAGAATCCCCACATTGAATAGTATTCACCTAACTCATAGTTGGGTAGTTAGTCAATATGCTGGTGACTTCAATCCATTGCACCACCATAACGGAGACTTCTCTGGTGGCATCTATCTCAAGGTGCCAGAGGGAATGAATGATGAGTGGGAAAAGGATTTCCAAGACCACTATCCTGCAAAGGGATTGATTGAATATTCATTTGGTGAACAACAATCATTTAGATGTGACAATTTAAAATTCAAACCAGAAGTGGGAAAGTTTCTAGTGTTCCCCTCTTGGTTAAAGCATCTTGTGTATCCATATTCGGTAGAAGGTGAACGGCGTATGATGAGCTTCAATGCAACTGTTATAAATAAGTAGAACGAAAGAATAATTATGGCTATTTTAGTTGATATGAACCAAATTTCAGTTGCATCCGTAATGATGCATCTGCACATGACAAAACAGACCGCACCTGATGAGGATATGGTTCGCCATATGATCCTCAATTCCCTACGCATGTATCGCATGAAATTTTGCGATGAGTATGGTGAGTTGGTGCTGTGTTATGACTCCAAGCACTATTGGCGGCGAGACTATTACCCTGAGTATAAGCACAATCGCAAGAAGGGGAGACAATCTTCCTCTAACGATTGGGATGCCATCTTTAAGGTGTTGATCGCAATCAAATCAGAAATTAAAGAGTTCTTCCCATACAAATTTCTAGAGGTTTATGGCGCAGAGGCAGATGATATCATTGCTGCTCTTGCTGGTGAGTTAGAGTTTGACAACGGTAAGACGTTGATTTTGTCTGGTGACAAGGATTTCATTCAGTTGCAGAAGTTCCGTAACGTGACACAGTACAGCCCGATCACCAAGAAATTTGTGAACGGTATTGACCCAGATGTATATTTGAGTGAGCATGTCCTAAAAGGTGACAGCAGCGACGGTGTTCCTAATGTGTTATCGCCGGATAATACCTTTGTAGATGGCATCCGACAGAAACCCCTAGGTAAGAAGAAGATTGCTGCGATGATCGATGGGGATTTTCCAAATGATGAAGTTAAACGTAATTACCAAAGGAACAAGAAGTTGATTGATTTGAAAGAATCACCACCAGAGTTATTTACTGAGATATTGAAAGAGTACCAAGAGGCACCAGAAGGTGACCGAAGCAAATTACTAAATTATTTTACACAAAAGAGGTTACGCAACCTCGTTGAATCGATAGGAGAGTTTTGATGGCAATCGACACATATACACGCAGTTTTGCAGAGATTTTGACGCAAGTTTCTAAGACCAAAAGCAAGAAGGAAAAGGTTACTTTTCTGAGGCAGTACCAGACCGATGCACTTCGCATGATCTGCAAGTCATCCTTTGACCCCAAGATTGAATGGGAACTTCCAGAGGGTGATGTACCATACAGGGTGAACGATGCACCAGAGGGGACAGAACATACCCTGCTGCAGCAAGAGGTCCGTCGGCTATATCATTTCATCAAGGGTGGTAATCCTGCTCTAAATCAGAACAAACGTGAAATGATGTTTGTCCAGATGCTTGAGGGTCTTCATGCAGATGAGGCAGAACTATTAATCGCTGCAAAGGATAAGACCCTGCACCGTAAGTACAAGGGGCTATCTGATAACGTGGTCAAGGAAGCATTTGATTGGGATGACGATTACAGACGAATCGAACATGCCGTCTATCCTCAGTCTAAAGGACTAGCTGCAGGGTAACTTTTTTGAGTTTCCTTTAAAATCAATGACTTAGCATGTACGATTTTTCTTGACAAACCCTTCTGGGTATGGTATGATTAGGTATAATCGAGAGATAAGGTTTTCATGAATTACATTAATGTCATAGGTTCCACGAAGAAGAAACGGGCTCTCGCTGAGAGCGCAGTTACCTTCTGCATCAGTGAATTGATGCCTTGTATGCGAACCCTTGAGATTGAGCTCAACCTCACAGTTCTTGATAATAAAGATAATGCGGGTGAGTGTTACGAAGGTGAAAACAATCGTGACTTCTACATTGACATTGATAAGAACCTTGATGGCGAATATCTTGTTGAGACTGTGTGCCATGAGATGGTCCATGTCTGGCAGGGTGCCACACGCAAGATGAAAGACCTTGATGGATTTCGTAAGATGTACATGGGTAAGGTCTATGATGACACGACTGCCTACGATGATGAACCTTGGGAGATTGAGGCATACGGTATGCAGGGTGAACTATTGGAAAACTTTAAAGAGGAATATGTGATATGAGTAAGATGAAAAACTGGATGATGGACATTGAAGAGTTCTGCAACGGATATGATTATGGTGAGGGGGTTTCTGACTTCATTGTCGATGAGATTATTGAGGATGCTGTTATGTACTTTAAGTCTAATGAGGCAGGAAACTATGCCCGCCAGTATATCACTACACAGATGGGTGAAATGTGAACGGCCTTGAAGCAGTAATCCTTGGAATTATGATTGCTGTACCACAACCAAGTGCCCCGACAATTGAACCCAACAGGTCTGCTGAGTGTCTTGCACTCAACATGTATCATGAGGCAAGGGGTCAGGGTATAGCAGGAGAGCTTGCGGTTACTGCTGTTGTATTGAACAGGGTTAATGACAATAGGTTCCCCAATACCATCTGTGAGGTGGTAGAACAGGGGCCTACACGAGCATCATGGCAAAACCCCAAAGTGAGATACCCTATAAAAAATAGGTGCCAATTCAGCTGGTTCTGTGACGGTAAGAGTGATACACCCCGTAATAAGAAGATATATAATAGGATGTATGGTCTTGCAGGAGCAATTCTGGGTAATGAGATTTCCTTCCTAGATATCACTGGTGGTGCAACGCATTACCATGCAGACTATGTGTCACCCGCATGGGCAAAGACTAAAACGAAGACTGTAGAGATACAGGATCATATTTTTTATCGTTGGGAAAAATGAGTCACTTTAGGTTTATTGAAAAGAACATTGACGTAAGTGCTATCCTCGCTGATATTAAGAGTGAGGATTGGGCCGTAGCAGGATCACTACATGGTGCTGCTGGAGATACGAAACCGTATGGATTTCTACCCCTCACTATGGCAGCAGTGAAGAACGCTGACGATGACCCTAAGAAGACTGAACTACAACAGAACACTCCGATGTACTACCGTTATCCTGCCATCAGGAAATGGTTGAAGTCTTATCGACTACACCGACATTCAAGAGCAGCATTCTTTAGACTGCGCCCCGGCGAGACACTAGGTAGGCACATTGATGAAGGTGACTATTACCTAACGAGAGATAGGTATCATCTATCGTTGCAGGGAACATATCTGTACACGGTTGAAGACGAATCACATCAGATCGAACCCGGCACATTTTTCTGGTTTGACAACAAACGTCCACATATGTCATATAACAATGGTGATGTTGATAGGCTGACATTTGTGTGGGACGTTCCCAAGGGTAGGAGAAATCCATGATTGAAGTTTTTGATAATATTCTCGGCACTGATAATTATCATCACCAAATATCTCATATGAAATGGTCATATGAGTATCAGCCAGTAACACCACCACTGGTTAACAAACACTGGTATTCTGACGGAAAACCTTTCATCGATGACCTGTTCAAAGATTTGGTAGGTTCAATCCAATTAGACGGAATTGATTCGGTAAAATCATCTTACCTTCTTGGTCATACTCATGGATTGGAACAATAGGCGCATTATGATTCCTGTGACTTTACCATGATATATTATCCAAAACTGAATTGGCAATCTGATTGGGGTGGTGGGACATTGGTTGGTGACACTCTGGTTTCATATGTTGGTAATAGGTTAATGATTTTCAGCTGTGACCAGATACATCAAGGACAACCAATTTCAAAGTATTGTCAGGAATTGAGGCCCATCGTCGTATTTCAATGTAATGCTAAGAATGCAATGGTAGAGAGGTTATCATGGCAGAAATAATATCCCTAACAGAACTGATTGAATCTCGGCTCAAGAAACAGCAAGAGATAGAATATTATCAACAGACATTAAAGAGATTGACACGGAAGATTGGTGAGTTGAATACGGAAGTTAGTATCACCACAATAATTATTGATATGATTGAGTCCGAAAGGGTCTTGACAATTGATGAAAAACAAGGTAAGATGTTACTATTGGATGATACAAGGAAAGAAGAATGAACGCTGTTATGGATACGATTGAAGAAATGAAATATGGTATTGGTAAATTCGAAGAGACTGAACTTGTCAAAGTGCCGGGGTATGATGACATAGAAGATGTCAGAGAATATGTAACAGGCCCAATTGGGAAAAGAGGTGAAAGATTAGAAAAATGGTTGTTGCCTAAAAGAGATGGAGTATATGTGATTGCATATACTTTAAATAAAAATGGTTCGGTTGTTCGTATTTTTGGTAATAAGTATGTAGAAAACCGCCCAAAGGGTGATAATGTATCGGAATCTATTTACTTTAATAGCATTACTCTTAATGCGCCCTCTAAAGGAGTTTGGAACAAAAAACAATGAACATATTCTATCTAGACCGTGACCCTGTTATTGCAGCACAGATGAGTTGTGACCGCCATGTTATAAAGATGATATTGGAGAGCGCACAGATGCTCTCCACTGCCCATCGTGTCCTTGACGGGGATGAGTATGCTGATCGTAGGGGTCTGTATAAACTGGCTCATAAGAATCATCCAAGCACTATCTGGGTTCGTTCCAGTTTGGAAAATTACACATGGTTGTACGACCACATGGTTGCTCTTATGGTAGAGTACACTTATCGGTATGGCAAACACCATGCTACAGAACGGTTGCTTGCACCATTGTTTAAGTCTCCCAAGAATATGGATTTTGAAACATTCTTTAGTGACCCACCTCAGTGTATGCCCGAAGAGTGTAAGGGTGATGATGCAGTGCTTGCTTATCAAAAGTACTATATAGTAGAGAAGTCAGGTTTTGCAAAGTGGAAAAACAGAACCGTACCGGAGTGGTTTAATGCAAAGAGAGGGTTACTGGGATTACATGGGGCGACGAATGCGTGAGGACAAAATAATTACACCTCGCCCCGGCACACGACCCGAATTGACCAGTATCGAACGAGATTTATATCAACGAATAGAAGAACTAGAACGCTGGCGGATGACCTTCATCGTTCCCTTCGAACAGGGTGAATGCCCAGTAGAGAAAATTGACAGTAACCTTGATCAATTGGAGATGGAAATATAATGCCAACATATACATTTTATGATAGCAAGACAAAAAAAGAATGGGATGATATGATGCCTAATTCTGAACGTGAAGAGTATCTAAAGGATAATCCACATATCAGTCAAATCCCCGGTGGGTTTGCTTTTGTCGGTGATCATATCATGGGCATTGGACCAAAACAGGATAATGGTATGACAGAGAACCTTCAACGGATTGCTGAGGCACATCCCGGTACACCTCTTGCAGACCGTTATGGTGGTGAGACTACCAAACAACAGAAAACTCGAGCAGTATTGAAAAAGCATGGTGTTGTTTAGTATAAATAGTATTGATGCGGGCGAGAAATCAAACTTCAGCACTGCTGCACAGCGGCAACGGAAGCTGGGAAGTCACTCCGCCTATGCATCAGAGAGGGGGTTCCAGCTGGACTCCCTCTCCCCCAATTTTTAAGGATATATAATGGTAAACACTAAGAAGAAGAACAAAGAGATCAATCACATCAATTTAGTAGCAGTTAAACCCATCACTGATAATCAGAAGGTGGTGTTTGAGTCGTTCAGTAAGGATAAGAACCAATTCTTATTTGGTGCTGCGGGTACAGGTAAGACGTTTTGTGCATTGTTCCTTGCATTGCAAGCAGTCATGGATTTGAAGACCAAGTACGAGAAAGTAATTCTGGTTCGATCCCTTATTCCTACACGAGAGATTGGTTTCCTGCCGGGTGATGAGGAAGACAAGGCTGCACTCTATCAGGTGCCGTATCAGAACATGGTACAGTTTATGTTTGAGCAACCTAACGAACAGTCATTCAATAATCTATATGACCGCCTCAAGGGGCAGGGCACTCTCTACTTTCTATCAACCTCTTTTCTACGGGGGTTGACATTTGATAACGCAATCATCATAGTGGATGAGTGTCAGAACATGAACTTCCATGAGCTTGATACTATTGTCACTCGTGTTGGGCAGGACTCAAAGATTATGTTCTGTGGTGATTTTGATCAGTCTGATTTACAGAGGACAAACGAGAAAAATGGTTTACATGATTTTCTTCGAATATTGGAAGAGATGGAAGAATTTAACTGCACTGAATTTACTATCGGCGATATTGTACGCAGCGGGTTTGTTCGGTCTTATCTTATTAATAAGATTAAACTAGGAATAGGAATGGAATAATGGATTTACAAGTATTAAGAGAACAACTAGAAATTGATGAGGGTGTAAAATATGAAATCTATAATGATCATCTGGGTTATGCTACTTTCGGCGTTGGCCATCTTGTCCTTGAGTCTGACCCCGAATATGGTCAAGAAATCGGAACATCAGTCGATGAGTCTAGAGTCATTGAGGCCTTCGAATCGGATTGCGAAAACGTCATGCGAGACTGCGATATCCTTTATTCGGACTTCGAAGACTTGCCCGAAGAAGCTCAGCAAGTGATTGCCAATATGATGTTCAACATGGGACGCCCTCGCTTGAGTAAGTTTAAAGGTATGAAACGTGGTGTAGATGCTCGTGATTGGAATGTGGCCGCAGATGAGATGGTAGATAGTGGTTGGTACAAACAGGTCACCAATCGTGCAGACAGACTAGTTGAGAGGATTCGTGCGTTAGCATAATTTATAAATATATGACAAACGGAGATTAAATATGGCAACTTTCACAGTCACAAAAGTCACAACAAGACCTAACACTTCAACACAATGGCCACACGAAGTTCATGGTAGGTCTGGTTATGATGATATATCAGAAAAAGTTTCCATAACTGTCAGTTATAGTGCCGATGAGTTAATTCAAACATTTGCAATTGTTTGGGCATCCAAAGAAGATTTCATCACCCATCGTCGGGGCATGGATAGCCGTGATGGTAAACTAAACACAAAACAGGATGAATTTAATACTTACATGGCAGCAAACAATATAACTGGTAGAGTTACAGATCAAGATGATAAAGTTAGGGTCTTTAATGCTTCAAATAAAACTTGGGAATTATAGGAATAGAAATTAAATAATGTTTAATCATGTAGGGGTGGAGTTGCAACCTATAACGGCAACTAACCATGACGGTATACGACTATACGAGACACCAGAGGGTAATAGGTATCCATCAATCACAACGGTTCTATCAGTCCGTAACAAGAAGGGACTGATGGAGTGGCGTAAAAGGGTAGGTAATGAAGTTGCTAATCATATAGCAAGGACTGCTGCTAATCGTGGCACTAAGGTTCATCAGATGTGTGAAGATTATCTCAACAACATGGAGTTCAATTTTCCTGATGAGTGGGCGAAACACAAAAGCAATTTCTTGCCCTACTGCCTTTTTAGTCAATTAAAGTCTGTTATATGCAATATAGATAACATTTATGCTCAAGAAGCAGGACTCTATAGTGATAAATATAAGGTAGCGGGAAGGGTTGATTGTATTGCAGAGTACAATGGTGTACCATCGATTATCGACTTCAAGACATCAACTAAAGAGCGTAAAGATGAGTATAATGAAAGTTATTACATTCAGGGTTCTGCATATGCAGAAATGTTCGGGGAACGAACAGGGATAGAAATCTCTCAAGTAGTTATTTTAGTAGTAACAGCTGATGGAACTGTCCAAGAATTTGTTAAAGAAAAGTATGATTATTTAGATGCTCTTGTAGAAACCGTTGCAGAATGGAGTAAACAGAATGAAACATCTAATAGCAATACTGGCGGTGTTTCTGCTGCTGGGTAGTCAAACCTCAGCGCAAGAAACAATTCCAGCACCAGAATATTTAGAAACCCTGCCGGAATTTACTTTGTTAAATAAACCCGTAGTATGTGGGCCCACGAAAGCAATTCTTGACAAAATTGCAGAGTTTAATGAAACCCCGGCCGCTGCATGGATTGATGCAGAACGAGGTGATACTGTTATGTTCTATATAAACGAGAACACGGGCACAACTACCATAGTAGAACAGTCGGGTGAAATAATGTGTATTATCAGTCAGGGAATGGGTGGAGTTGTAGTTGCGCCTCCAAAAAAAATTAAAGGGTTGCCAATAAAGTACTTGACATTCTAGTCTGGGTGTGGTATTGTAAGATATCATTTGATGAGGAGATTAATATGGTAATAGAAATATCGGGAGATTCAGATGAAGAACCCCTTAGTAAAAAAAATATCAGTGTTAATGTTTAAGCTATACCTTATATGGAGTGTATGTGCTGATATTCTATTGATTTCTGGTATTATTGCTTTACTTCTTGGTTATGGTAAAATTTCTTTTTAAAAAGTACTTGACATTTTAGTCTGAATATGGTATAAATAAGATACAATTTGATGATACGAATTGATAGCTGAACTGGACGGGGCTTCGATGCCCCCACCTCCACCAAGTTAGAACCCTTGACTTCCACCTTTTTATAAATAGGTGTGAAAAGGGGGATAAGAAAGGATATGAAAACACAAACTATTGAATGTTCTGCTTGTAATATTAGTTTTGATAAAGAATTGAAGGAAATTACAAGACAGAAAAAAAGGGGTAGAACCAACTTTTATTGTTCGCTTTCTTGTGCTGGAAAACCATCAAGATATAATCCTTGGGTTTCTAGCAAAGAGAACAAAGAAAATATCTCAAAATATTCTAATAATCGGGTTGATGAATATACTGATTTTAGGGAATATATGAGAAGGGCAAATAAAAGGGATAAGGTTGTTGATTTGGATTTACCTTACCTAAAAGAGTTATGGGAACTACAAGACGGAAAGTGTGCTTACACCAAAGTCAAATTGGAACATCCAACAGCTATGCAATCTACTGAACGATATAATTATATGTCTTCGCTTGATAGGATAGACAACTCAAAGGGTTATATCAAAGGAAATGTTCAATATGTTAGTGTTTCTGTAAATTGGTTGAAGAACAGAATGGATGACAACCACCTAGCAGAGTTTTTTGAAATAGTTTCGGGGGTGACATGGGATCGACAGGCAGGGACGGATGAGTGGAGAATTGTGGATTGATCGCCTTATAGGTCAAAAACTATAGATGCAAACGATAACGTATCTTATGAGGATTTTGCACTAGCTGCATAATCTTTCGGAGTTTTTTTGGGAGTTTTTTTCTTAGCAACAGGATAAAAAACTTCCACTTTATTCAAAAAAGGTCTTGACAAATAACTAATAACCTGTTATACTCTGTAAACAATGTCACTGATGAGTTTGTGAAATCCAAACGAAACACTTTGTGTCTGGCAATATTGTCAAAAACATCATCTTGAAAGGATGAATTATAGTATGGCTACAACTACAACTTCGAAGGCAACTAAGGTTATTGCCGCTCTCGAAAACGGTAATGAACTTACTGCGAAGCAGATTAGCGCACGTTATGGCGTTAAGAATGTCCGAGCATTGATGAGTTCTCTTCGTATGCAGGGATATCCTGTATACCTCAACAAGCGGGTTAGCTCGTTTGATGGTGTAACTTACAACAAGTACCGCCTTGGTACTGCAACTCGTGCTGTGATTGCGGCGGGTTATCGCTCTCTTGCACAGGGTGTCTAATTAAACACCACTACTAACGGGTGATGCCGTAATACATCCGAGGGGGGCCCACGGTTAGCCCCTCACCTTTAATTAATTTACAAGAGTACAAAATGGCATTAAACACATCAAAGACATTTTCAATGGAAATTGAACGTCTTGCAATAGACAAGAACATCTCGCATATGGATGCAGTTCTTGATTATTGCCACCGTCAAGATATTGAGCCCGATACTGTGGGCAGTCTTATTTCCAAAAGTCTCAAAGAGAAGATTGAGGCTAATGCACGGGAACTTAATTTTCTACCGAAACAAGCACAACTCCCAATATGAAATATGAATTAAAAGTTCCAAACGGAACATACACGGCAAATAATTTATTTGTTCTGTTCTTCGATGTATTCACACACAGACTGTATCATTTAATCAAAGACAGAAAGTTTATGGACTGATGAAACATCTAAAGGAAAACAACACTAACTATTTTATGCACCTTGCTCATGCATGGGCTATGGCTACTGTTCTAATTATTCATGGGGTAATCCCCTGCATTTTAACTGATTGGGTATCGAAGCGTATCTGTAATGGAACCGATTGACGTTTATCTAATGTATTGTGCTATGAAGGCACACTTTGGTAAGAGTGACTATGACTTTGTAACATACAAGGGCAAGACTCGTATCAAGCGTGACACCTTCTATAAACGTAAAGACAGGTCGTTTTTCGTTAGGTTGGCTCGCAAGTACAAGACAGAAGAACAAATCAAAAATTACTTTGTAGCAAACTTCATTAGGGATAAGAAGGGGTATATTGCCAACTTCAATGATGATAACTATGATGCATGGAAACTGAAACGTCAGGGTTTCTTTGATTTGTTTGATGTTGAGATGAAACCTCTGGTAGAGGCATTTGAGGATTTGTTCAAAATAGAAAATGGACAACATCCCAAATTAATGAAAGAGTTTCTGGGTGGCCGGGTGTCATTAGAAACAATCATCATATTGGATGAGTTAGTGAATTATTCACAATCTTGGAATAAACAATTAGAGGATGACATCATATGGATTGATTTAAGAAATCTGATGAATAATTACAAAAGGTTCTTGACAATTGATCAAGAACAGTATAAGATAAGACTATTGAAACTCATAGAGGAGTCCAGTTGATGGATAGAGTAGAAGGGTTCTTTGAGGCACGGTGCCGGGAACTAGAAAACGAAGTGAAGGCAATGCAATTTGTCAACGCTGAGGTGTCGGTTAAAAACGACGAACTTTCGGAGCGAGTTAATCAGCTTGCTAATCGTCAACCCACTTGGCCCAAGGGTTATAAACCACAGCGCCGGTTTACTCCTAACAAGTAGATGGTAATCCGGTATAGTATAATGGTATTACAGTAGATTTGTAATCTTCTAATGGTGGTTCGATTCCATCTACCGGAACCAATTTCAAGGACAAAATATGAAAGTAAAAATGACATCACATTCTACACCAGATAACATTATTGGTGTGGATGATGCACAGGAGCTCATCGCATATTGCGCTAGAGTATCTAATCCTGGCAATCAGAACAATAAAGATACTAGCGAGAAACTGGTCAAGTATCTTATCAAGCACAAGCACTGGTCACCCCTAGAGATGGTCAGTGCGTGTATTGAGATTGAGACAACAAGAGATATTGCACGACAGATTCTACGTCACCGCTCATTTTCGTTTCAAGAGTTCAGCCAACGGTATGCAGACCCTACCAAGGATTTGTCTTTTGAAGCAAGAGAAGCTCGACTGCAAGACCCAATCAATCGACAGAACAGTGTTGATCTGGACAGTGATGATGAGAAACATAATCGATTGAATGAAGACTTCCGTATGAAGCAACATGTGTTGTGGCGTCAGGCAGAAGAAATATACAAGTGGGCAGTTGACAAAGGTATTGCAAAGGAACAGGCTCGTGCAGTTCTACCAGAGGGTATGACTGTATCTCGCCTATACATGAATGGCACCCTGCGCTCATGGGTACACTACATTGACCTAAGAAGCGCAAATGGTACTCAGAAGGAACATCAGGAGATTGCACAGGCCTGTGCCCGTGAGATTGCAAAGATTTTCCCCATCATGACGGATATCAGCATTGTCTAAAGCAGTTGTCATTGGTAATGGTGAGTCACGCAAGTGGTTCAGTGATAAACAGTATAAGGTGGATGCTGTCACATGGGGTTGCAATGCAATCTATCGTGATGTGATGGTGGACAACCTTGTTGCAGTTGACTACGGTATGCAGCAGGAAATTTATAATTCTGGATATGTATTAGATAATCCAGAATGGCCTGAGCAGGGCTGTTGTCATTTTGCAAATTGGAGTATAGTGCCGTCATCTATTGTTGATATGATGTTTATGGGGTTTGATATTCCAGAGGACTTCATACACAGGAGCTTGAAGAGAACAGACCTTTGTGTAATTTCAGGGAAAGACCCTTCTTCATTACAGGACAAGATTGTAGCTGCAATTAAGATGAATCCAGAGTTGGATATGAAAGACCTTCGCATGAAGATGGAGAAGGATGTGGGTGTCTGGATTACCTATGTGGAAGAGAATGATATTGTGTGGCCTATTGACTTTCCTGTTGAATGGTCAGCGGGTAACACCGCACTGCACCTTGCATGTCAGCAGGGAGCAACAGAGATTTATATACTGGGGTTTGACCTATCGTCACATGACGAACCGTTGAACAACATATATAAAGGGACAGATAATTATCTGCCCAGTGATGCAAAAGGTTTTAATACCACTAATTGGATGAACCAGATGCAAACTGTTTTTAGAGAGTTTTGGGATACAAAGTTTTATTGGATAGATGCAAAAGATCATTTTATTCAAGAAAATAACCTAAGTTACTTGACAAAGACAGAGTTTTGTGATAAAGTAAGCATACTATAAACATACGAAAACATATATTACATAAGGAGAATACATATGTCGTTAAGTACACTAAAGAAGTCTAATTCTTTGGACAAACTGCTTGGTGCAGTTCAATCAGATAGTGGTGGGGGAGAGAAGAAGTCCTATGTGGATGATCGTCTCTGGAAGCCTGTCATGGATAAGAGCGGTAATGGTTATGCCGTTATTCGTTTCCTTCCCGCAGTAGAGGGTGAGGATATGCCTTGGGCAAAGGTGTGGAACCATGCTTTCCAAGGTCCAACTGGACAGTGGTATATTGAGAACTCTCTCACTACCGTTGGTCAGAATGACCCTGTATCTGAGATGAACTCTGCATATTGGAACTCAGGTGTTGAGTCTGATAAGGAGATTGCTCGTAAGCAGAAGCGTAAGTTGCAGTATTTTGCAAACATCTATGTTGTTGAAGATTCTGCTAATCCTCAGAATGAGGGTAAGGTGATGCTCTACAAGTTTGGTAAGAAAATCTTTGACAAGTGCATGGAAGCAATGCAGCCTGCGTTTAAGGATGAAACTCCAATTAATCCTTTTGACTTCTGGGCAGGTGCGAACTTCAAGTTGAAGCTTCGTATGGTAGAAGGTTACTGGAACTATGATAAGTCAGAGTTCTCAGCGCCATCTCCTTTGTTTGATGATGATGATAAGTTGGAAGAAGTGTGGAAGAAGCAGTATCCCCTATCAGAGTTTACTGCTGAAACTAACTTCAAGTCCTATGATGAACTGAAGAAGCGTATGGATATGGTTCTAATAGGAACTGTTAAGGTAGGTAAAGCTGCTGAAGTTATGGAAGATGCTCCTTGGGTTGAACCAAAGGTGGATACGAAACCTACTCCAGCGCCTACTGTTGATAATGATGATGATGAGGACACTATGTCCTACTTTGAAAAGTTGGCAAAAGAGTAAGTAAGGAGAGGGGGAACTTTTGGGTTCCCCCTTTTTTTAATTAAGACCCGACAAAGATGGCGGCCGCTGCGTTTAATCCACCAAACTTATTGGGGATGATTGGACCACCACCGCCCATCCCCAGATTTTGGTGCTGGACACTTGATTTTACGCTTGCATCAACAAAAGTAGTAGCTCCAGATGCACCGCCATCAGTACCTCTCCCCATTCGTTCTTGCTCAAATCGATTTAGGTCTGGTTGACTATCGCCGAACTCGCCTTTGGGTCCATATCCCCCTATATTGGGTCCAACTGGTTTAGTAGGTGATCCACCAGCATTTGATCCGCCAGCAGATGTTAATTTTTTAATATCGTTTTCTGGGCTTGATTCTTCTCCCATTAAGAATCCAGCAAGTTTTTGTCCTGCCCAATCTCCACCAAAGAAACCAACCCCCGCACCAATAAGTGCGCCCAAAGGCGCTGCGACAATTGCCCCCGGCCCAGTGAACAATGCACCCAATGCTCCGCCGACAATACCGAAACCGGCTGCCCCCAAACCACCACCGATTAAACCACCAACACCTTTGATTTTATTTTCCTTAGATGCGTCACTCAATAATAGTGATGCCACCATCGCACTACTAAGGATAGGGCCAAGTAGGGGAATTCTCTTTGCAGCCATTAACAATCTGGGATATTTTTTTAGATGACCTAAACCACCCCCAGAATTGGCCTTAGCAGCTGCCATTATTTTGGCTCTGCCCGTTAAATCCCCCACCTTTGTTGTAGTGGCTTTACCATCAACCCCGGCATAAACTTTACTACCTTTTGGTGAAGTTACAACACTGCCAGCTTTGGGTGGAACTGATCCGCCCACTAGTGGCGGCAGGGCTCCCACAACCTTTGGTTTATTTTTAAGTCCTAACGCCTCTAATGCCTTTCCTATTCCACGAAATACCCCCCTGATTACCTTGAAACCTAGTGTTAGGGGCAACAATAACAGATCGATTGCTTTTTTTCCCACCCAACCAACGGTCAGCGCAGCAATTCCTAATACGAGCAAACCATCAGCACTAAATATACCGGCAATTCGATCAAAAAGACTTACTGGATTTCCTTCTTTATCCTTACCACTAAACAACGCAATAAGCTTATCTACGCCCTTTGTCATTTCTGCAAATGTTTCGCTTTGAAAAAATGTACCAAGAGCAATCAATAACGCACCAATTCCAATAGTGGTGAAAAATGCCTTTAGTCCTAAACTTATGGTTTTCTTGCCCATTGAAACCAATTCACCAATGCCAGCACCCAACTTTGCTAGTTTAGAACCCTGTTCTGCGTTTAGTTTCAGTAGGTCTTCTCGTAGTTCTTTTTTCTTGGCAGGACTAGTTGCGGTCTTGATTCTAAATTTAAGGTCCGCTTTATCGGCTTCATACTGTAGTTTATTATATTTTTTATTGTCTGTTGCAACTAAACCAAGCGTTTCGAGTGACTTTTTCATGGATGCCAGAGCTTCATCAGATTTTTTTATTTCTTCTGGCCGATCCTTTATTGCATGTCTCGCAGACATTTTCACTCCGGTTTTTTGACCTTTCTGAAAGGTTATATTTTCATAAAAACCCTCTAGACCTCTCTTCAAACCAAAGAAGATGTCCCCCTGTTCTTTTCCCGACTTTTGATTCAAACTGGCAAAGTTAGCAAGAGAGTTTAGTGTCTTAAAATTGAATTTATTATCTTGGGAGTTCTGTTTGCTCTGACCCGTGATAGCGAGGACGGTCTGTTGAACAGAATTATTAACAGAATTATTGCCGGACTTTAACTCACTTACAATATCTTTAGTATTTTTTGCTACCGCTTCATCAACTTCAGTTACGCCCTCTCTCTTATCATACTTTTCTTGGCGAGTAGCAAGGGCTCTAGCACTCAATATTTCAGGCAAATTTTGTGCTATTATAGAAGTAGCAGTGCCACTTTTTGCATTATCTTTAGCAAGCTGCTCCAATTTTTTATTGGTTTCAACTAACAGATTAGCAACAGTTTTCAGATCAGCCATAACTCAGGTTCCTTATTTCTTAGGTTCTTTGTTTGCAAACGCTTGAGCGCCAAAGAAAGCTGCAATGATACCAGCAACAGCAATGAAGTATACTCCTGCCATGTCACCAAGTATCTTTGCTGCTACCTCAATACCAAACACAACCGACACAACAACACATACAGGATACAATAGCATACCGCTAAGAGCAAACCACGCCATCTTGCGTTGGGCATCCTCTTTCTTGTCTTCATTCTCAAGTCGTATCATTCTCTCTTCCATAGCCAACTCCTCATCACTAACAATTCCATCACCATCAATATCAAATTTATCAAATTCACTATCTTTTTGTAGCTTTTTCTGCGTCATTTGATTAACTCCGATTATTTGTTTTTTCTTGCTTGTTTGTCATACTCCGCTTTCTCATCCTCTAAATGTTTTATCAATAAACCAGAATATATTTCTCTTTCCCACGGCACCATATTCTCTAATTCAGTTAAACTCCAATTATGATGCTGTATCATTGCAAAATTTTGTCTATAATAATTCTCCACAGAGTCATGAGACAGCCCTATCCTAAAAAACTTTCAAGCCCCTCCAATAATACTTCACTCTTTATCTTTGTCTTCGGATTGGTAACATCAATAACGTGTCGTAATTTCGGCATTGTTTCAAAAAACTTCATCACACTCTCTAACTGCTCTGTGTTAAACGAATCAATAAATTCTGTAATTTCATCCTCTGTCATATCAATTCTATGGATTGTTTCATCCCCATTAATAACACTTTCAACACATTTATTGATCATTGCCATTGACTTTTCGAAATCACCCAAATCATCATACAAATATAATCCCTGAAGGTCTTTCAATATTGGATATCTTAATTTTAGTCTGATATCTTCTGTGATGGTAATTTCCTGTGAGTGTTCTACACTCAGTTGTACACCAATTTTCTCTAAGTCAATTTCAACCAGAACAATAGTTTCTTCATCATCTGGACATGTAACAGTAATTTTTACTTTAGCACCAGCAGATTTCGCCCGTAATTGTAAAAACACATATTCAATATCAAACATTGGAGCAATATTAGCATCCAAAATACCAAAGGTGCAATTTGATACCAACGCCCCCATAGCATCGGCAATTTGTTTTTCATCCCCGGATTCTTGGGCAATCATCAAAATCTTTTGCTCTTTGACCAAGAATGGCCTGAATTTAATTTCCTCCTGTGTTGATGGTAGTGTTAGTGTGTATTCAGAAGTTTGTAGTTTAGGTAATGCCATAATTTATCATCCTTTATCATAATTAGTTTCCAAGTCTGCTCAACACCTTCGGTATGTTCGCATTAATCGTTCGTTCTGCACCAGTGATTACTGTATCAAGAACCTTTTCCATAAGATTGGGTGGTTGGTTAGTAATATCAAGAGTCTCCCAATACTTATATGCCATAGTGACAGGTATCTTTATGATATCTGTTGCTTGAGTATAACTTAAAGGACTTGGACCAATATCTTTTGGAAAACACTCAAATAGTTTAATTCCATAACGTCTTTGGTTATTTACATCAAGAACATAGATTTCAATTTCTTTAATGTAATCCCTATAATACTTGACATTCCACGTTCCCTTGTCCCAAGCCATCTCTTGCCAGTGTTCAAAGAATACTCTTTCTTCTAGGTCACTACTTGATTGAAAGGTCATAGCTAGTGTACCACCAAACGTGATACCATCAACAATTTCTGGTGCAATACCATACATGTTAGAATCTGGTGATGTATTAAGTGACCTGCCGGGTAAGTCAAGGGCTTCACATCGCATAGAAACTTTCCTTGCATCCCCCTCTGCCGGGGATGTGATAATAACCTCGTAACGACTTGGGAGTGCATATCCATTGTCACTATGAAACTCTGACAAGAAATCATTTAATACACCAAATGCGGTTGATTCTACAAAATTTGCTAGTGTTGCCATTAGATCATTGCCCTCGAATCTTTCCATACCTCAGAAGAATCTGCTTTCTTAAACCTCTGTACAGGTAGGAGAGTCGCAATTGTAAATTCGTCTGCATCAATTCTACGAAACTGTGATTTGGTCTGTCCTGCTAGGTATTTGTGTATGGTTGGCCTGATAAGTCTCACATTCTTTAGTTTCTGGTAATCAACGATAAGTTTTGTTGACTCATCAAATGCGGTATTATTAGAGAAATCCACCAAACGATCAAGCAACTTAATTCTTAGAGGAATGGGTAGATAATGCAAGTTGATCCCCAGAAATCCATCTGAATACTTCTCTATGGGTAATACCAACGGAAACGTATCATAGTATGGTAGGGTCTTCTTGAACTTAGGATCATACATGAACATGTTAAGCCTACCATAGAATGGTTGATTGCTCCTCTTACCATCTCGTATGAGGTCAAGTGTGGTTGGTGTACCAAACTCTTTAATTTTCTCTCTATACCATGCAGTAGATTTGGGGCGACCTTTTGCCTCATCCTTAACTGATTGCATATATTTGCTGGGTGCTCTTGCCATATATCTATTTATACGAAATCCCAAGATGATCTTCAGTTAAAATCTTGAACTCCATACCATTATCTGCACACCATTCTGTAGCAGATCGCCACTTAGCATCATTCACACCATAGGTCATGACCTCATTCATCCATCGTCTGGTGCGCCTCTTGGGTTCCTTGGGTGGTTTGCACTGCACCTTGGGTTTAACCTCAATTATCATCTTCTTAATCTGACCATTAGCCTGTTTGACTTTGATATAAAAATCTGGGAAGTATTTGTGCATACGTCCATCCTTGGGTGATAAATAGGGTATAATGATCTCTTCACTGCCCCATTCAATTATGGATGTGCTGTTGTCACAGTATACCATAAATTTACGTTCCCAGAGAGAACGATAAACTATGTTCTGTGGATTGCCCTTATATTTTTTGGGCTTGGTTGGTATGTATCGACCTTTGTATGACATGTGTTATAAATAGTTTCATAAAGTGTATAAGGATATTTAGACATGGCATTAAGAGACGCTTTCGTAAACATAGCAAAGAATGCTGCATCAGGTGCTGCACAGAGAGTAATTACTTCTGTTGCTGATGGTCTTAGGTCAGGATTAGGTGGTTCAAGTAGTAGTTCTTCATCTAGTCCTGTACAAACTGGTTTTAATAAACCGGACCCAATTCTCTTATACCCTTCTGATGTTGGCGTTAATGCTCATCAAGCAAGCTATATACTCTTCGCTCGACATTCTGTATCGGGTGCAAAAGTAAAACCAATACAACACGCAGGAAAGGTTGCTGATGTTTTCTATATAGACAAAGTGACCGGCAAGAAAACATTGAACAAGGACAAAACGGATGAAAACCAGCAAAAAGCACACGACCAATTAAACGCACAATCTGGCGGTTCTGGTGGTGCTGGTAAGAATGGCGCAAGTAATTCACTCACGTTGTCTCGCAGAAATATCCAGAGAACCGGAACCTTTATCGGACTGTACATGCCCCCAGCAGTTAATGTAAACTATGCTATGGATTATTCTGAGGGTGAAATTGGTGTGGTGGGTGAAGCGCTCTATGGATTGTTTAAGGCTTATCAGAACGGAACATTGAGCGGGGATTCTTTTAAGAAAGGGTTTGACACTCTAGGTGACGGGCTAGTGAAAATGGGAGTGGGTATGATTGATAAGGCAATTCCCGGCGCAAAAGATTTGCTTGCAATTGAGAGTGGAACGATTATTACACCCAGAACAGAGATGATGTTCAGGGGTATTGGTAGAAGGTCATTTTCCTTTTCTTTCACATTCATTCCCAAAGATCATACAGAAACAGAAACGGTGCATAAAATTGTACAAGAATTTAAAGAGGGAATGACCCCAAGTTTTAAGAATGCCGGTAGTACAAGAGAGATGACAATTCCTGATGTATTTTCAATTCAGTATATGCATGTCAATGGACAAAATCAATATATCAATAAGATTGGTAAATGTTATCTAAAAACAATGGATGTTACTTATGGTGGAGATAAATTTGTAACATATAATGCTGACAAAAAGGGTGCGCCACCCCAGAAAACAACCATCACTCTGGCTTTCCAAGAACTAGAAATCATGGACAGAGATAATATTAGGAACGGATACTAAGATGTATTTTAGTCAATTTCCAGTTATTGCATATGATTCTGTTGGCGATGGAGAATTCAAAACAGTCACCCATTTACTCAAGCGTGTGGCTCTTCATGGTAAATCAAAATCAGTATCATCTTTGTATGATACATATGACATTAGGAATGGTGAAACGCCAGAGATGATTGCTTACAAATATTATGGTGATGCAGAATATCATTGGGTCATTCTGATTGTCAATAACATCACAGACAGGTATCACCAGTGGCCAATGAACACTCGCCAGTTCCTTGCACATCTTGCCGAGAGATATGATAATGTGGATGCAACACACCACTACGAGATTTATCAGGTATCGGGTGACACCACAAAAAAGATTAATATTGGCCTCACCAATAAAGACACTAATGGTAACACTATTGCAGATGCAACACTGGTCACAAATAGAGAATACGAAGAATCGAAACAGGATATAATTAGAAAAATACGGCTGTTAGACCCCCAATATCTAGAACAGTTTGTTGAGGAATTTGAGGCATTGGTTTCTAATACAGAGGATTGATTGAGTGGCAAAATTAGAACTTAGAAGTGGTGGTGAGTTTAACATTATCCAAGCAGACCTAGTATTATCTACAGGGAAAGTGGTTGGATTAACAGCGTCTATTATGGGGCTCTCTATATTTGAGGGAATAAATCAACTTACCGTAACAGGAACCATGACAATTCAAGATGCTTTCAACCTAGCATCCTTTGGTCCTATTATCGGGCAAGAATACCTGATGCTCAAGATTGCAACACCAAATTTGCGGGGTGGAGAGAACACAATTGACTACACAACAAACCCATTCATGATTACGAGTATTGATGATAGGGTTAATATTGGTAATGGTGTTCAGGCTTCAACTATGTCATTCTGCTCAAGAGAATTTGTAATCAACCAAAGAGCCAGAGTCAAAAGAACTTTGACAGGATCGTACTCAGACATCGTTGAAACAATGTTGAAGACTGACCTAGACAGCAATAAGAAGCGGAACATTGAACCCAGTGCTGACAACAAAAAAATAATTGCACCAAACATAAAACCTCTTGATGTTATAGCTATTGCAACAAAGAATGCTGTATCAAAGAAATTCAATCAATCAACATATTTTTTCTGGGAAAGCACCTCCGGGTTCAACTTCAGAACTCTTGGAAATATGTATTCTCAACTCCCTGTCATGTCATACGAATCTAGTGTGGCAGGTAAAAGAACGAAAGATGGTGTGAGAGATATCATGGCGGAGCTGTCTGCGATTGAAAATTACAGGATAACCAGTTCCCCTGATACTGTGTGGAATTACACCACAGGCATATTTTCGTCTGAATTAATTGTCCATGATATCATGTCCAAAAGTTACGAAACGCATATATATAAGTATAGTGATAATTTTTCGAAGGAACAACATCTTGGACCAAACCCCCTTGCAAACAATGACCCTGATGGGAAGAATGTATCATCTTTTCCTTCTAGGCAATTTCTGAAATCTACCGTGGGTATTGGTAATGATCAGAGTTTTGAGGATGAATTTAATCAATATGCATATGGCGCAAACAGGTTGAACTTAATGCAATCACGAAATTCACAACTAGCAATGTTAGAGTCTGGATTACAACTGAACATTGATGTTGTAGGTACAACTGTTGTGAAAGCAGGTGATATTGTGGAGATTAAAATACCCAGTGTTGCTGCGGTTAAAACCACCAATAACGAAACAGAAGACATGTTGTACAATGGTAATTTTCTTATCAGGTCTTTACGGCATGATTTTGATATTATTAACGAAAAACACACAATGTCCATGAACGTCACCAAGGATGCCATGGGCAAATAACATAAGGAGAAGTCCATTTCTAACACCCCTATATCCAAACATAACCAGCGAAAGGAACTAAAAATGGCTAAGTCCAAGAACCGCATTAAGAAGATGACATTCCAAACACAAGATCGCACGTTTGATTGCACTCCACTTTCAGACAACGATAAATACATTATAGAGATGGCAGGATATAGAAAACAAGGACACCCACAGAATGAAGACATATCACGAACTACAGGAAGGTCTACAAGACCCCAATATATTTAAAGCATTCTTCCTTGCTGGTGGACCGGGCAGCGGTAAATCATACGTTGTCCGGTCCACCACCGGCGGGACAGGATTGCGTGTTGTAAACTCTGATGACGTATTTGAGAAGTATCTCAAGGACGCTGGTGTTTCTATGAAAATGGGGTCAGAAGACCCACGAAGAGATATTATTAGAGGAAAAGCAAAGGTTGTCACTGCTTCTCGACAGAAAAACTATATCGAAGGACGTATCGGTTTGGTCATTGATGGCACTGGTAAGGAATACGATAAAATTCGCTCACAGAAGGCAGAACTTGAATCATTGGGATACGACACCCATATGATATTCGTCAATACCTCACTTGATGTAGCACTTGCTCGCAACCTCAAGCGTGAACGCACTGTACCAGAAGATATTGCAATCACCAGTTGGAAAGAGGTACAGGGTAATATCGGTAAGTTTAATTCCCTGTTCAGGGGCACTATGGTTATCGTTGATAACAATAAACCAGATGATGATATTGAGATGGCCGCATTCAAGGAAGTCAAACGTCTACTAGGTAA
>Ga0222634_1000390_pt1 | contig 22395 bp, 41 predicted proteins | sample AntAcemetageno50_FD_179807 | JGI IMG/M metagenome (GOLD analysis project Ga0222634, IMG submission 179807) | Saline water microbial communities from Ace Lake, Antarctica - #50 | ecosystem: Environmental > Aquatic > Non-marine Saline and Alkaline > Saline | place: Antarctica: Ace Lake | collected...
TTAGTTAATGCGCGCTGGCGACTCCCGATATGCCACCCAGTGGCGGGACATGCGCCTCCGATCCTATAAACGTTTATAATAACCTTAGACAGATTCCCAAAATCACCGATGCTACATGAGACACCTCTGACAGGTATGATACAAATGACAGGTTATAGGTGCATCGCCGAACATCTGTGCGATTTCAGCTTAATATTAGCTGATTAACCTCCCAATATCGCCAATATCGGAACGGCTTAGATGGCTCCTCTAAGCCCCTCTAAGCCGTTCCGATCTAAGCAGGTGCATTGACACCTGTAAACGATTCAGACAGAAACCGTGCATATACGCACACTTTTCTTTGTCTAAATTCGAGCAAATACGCCTAAACTTATCCATATATAGGCCATTAAAACACAATTCTAAACACTTATTATCTAAATACAAGTCAATTATCTATTTATAAACAAGTTACATAGTCCAATAACCACACCAATTAGTGTGCATTGGTTTATATCCTCGCTAATCATACCCAAGAAAATCATCTAACTACACAAGATTGTGTGCATTAGTCGTATATATATGATGTTCGTATACGCATATCAAAGACAACCCAATCACACCATAGACTTACTACTACTTAGTCCTATATGCTACCAACTGTAAACCTTTATAGTTCAACGCCTATTTATAAGCCTATTAAACTTTCTTTGCCCTATGTGAAAATAATACTTGCGCTGTCAATATTAATAGTTTAGCATTATAGGGAAGTCGAAAAAAAAACTACACAAGATTGTGTGCTACGCTCTTTGAAAATCAAATACACATGATACGATAGATTGATAATACGCCTTTGTATTTTTTCTCCATTGGCGTTTCATTCGTATAAGCTTGTTAGGCTCAGATATAATTGGAATACTTAGTCCATTATTAGGACGAAAGCCAGATACCAATAATTATATCGCCGGACACACAGCCGATATGCAAGTGGGGGTCTATTGAGTTTGTTAGTCAATAGGTTCTATGATGCGAGAGTTCCAATATTAATATTTAAGTTTGTATTATTACATTAACTCACATGTGTATAATCGACAATTTATATATGAGCTGTCATAGCTATTTAATAGGCGGTGCCTATTATATGTTATGCGTTTGAGCTATTCCAAGCTTGCAATTTGGTAGGGTGTCAACTCATTATATACTTTGTTAGGTCTGATAGATGCCATATGCCGTACCTATTGGTTTGGCCTTTGTGTGGTGTCTATACCTTTGTATGGCGCGCGCTCTATTACATACTATAGAGCGCGCGCCATGCCTAACATATTTATTATGTCGTTAGGTGCAATCTATGCGCCTATGGGCTTAACTAGTGCAAGGCAAACTTGGAGTTATTACTATGTCTAATGAATTGCTTGTGGGTATGATAAAGAAGATGGAAGCGACAAACTCTCTTGACACTTTTAACGTATCGCTCGCCATACTTGACAAAGTGGCGACGACGAACGTTAAAAATCTGTCAACGTATTGCGCCGAACTTGACGCAGATTGTAAGATTGATAACGTCAAGGGTTATTCAAAGAGTTACATGGTCGGTTTTGCGGGAATAGTCGAAGTTTTAAACAAGAAATTTAACGTTACATCAGACGAGATCGGCGTATTTTCCGCGTTTGAAATTTGGTCGGGTCTTTGGTCGCAGATGGGTAAACGTGGGGTATTTTTAGGACAAAAGATTTTGAAGTCTGCCACAAAAGTAGAGCTAATTGAGTATCACTTGAACGGATTAGACGACAAGAAAGCAGGGGACAAAGAAGAGCGCGAAACTTCAAGCGTTAACAGGATAGAGCGCGAACTATTCGCCTTATTGTTGGAGTCAATGCCTTTGAATATGCGAGAAACTGCTAGCGTTTTAGCTAAGACAAAAGGCATTGTCAAGGACGTTGACGGAAAAATAGTTATAACACATACCGAATTGACGGCTGACGAATACGCTATGATGCCCAATCATTGCCAAGAATTATATAGCACACTCGGTATTGAGTTTATTACGGAAGTTATAACATCGTAGGCACTGCTCATATGGGCACTATGCGTTTAGTATAACATGTTAGACTGTTTTGTGATGGGCACCCCTTCGTAGGGGTGTTAAACAGCTTGTCAAACAGGTCCAAAGTCCTGTGATTATAAACGTTTATAAACAGTCTAACATGTTAGACAAAAGGAGATAGTATCATGAATATAAAACAATTAAGGTCCGATCTTACTAGTCAAGTAGAGATGGTAGTAACGGCGCAAGGTGATATGAACGCGCTATGTATACGTCAGGGACAAGGTGGTATGTGGCAAATAGAGAATGAGTTGCGCGAAGTTAATAAGATGGTGGAAGACGTAGTAGCATGGTGCGATGAAGAAATTAAAAGGGCGGAGAGTCGTCGTAAAATTAGTCTAATTCAAGCGGCTATATTGGGGTCGATTCATTCTCTACTGGCTATCACGGTGGAAATTAATAAGGTTATATCCGGCACATGGGTGGAGTCTGTCAATAAATAAACAGTCTAACATGTTAGACAAAAGGAAACAATATGCTACCAAGCGAGCGCAGTAAGACGAGAACTATATGGGTGGACAATGCCCTACAGTATGGGCGCATGGAGGTAACACGTAAAGACCTGCGCCATAGCACTAAGCCTCTCGAAAATGCAGAGAAATGGGTGGTGCGTAGCTATAAGTGTGGCAACCGCAAGGCGAACAAGGCACGCCGTCATATGGGTATGGGTGCCGTGGCATGGGCACAGTTTCAAACCTACATTGATAGCGTGGTTGATACGCTCGACGCGTAGGTGTGATGGGCACCCCTTCGTAGGGGTGTTAAACAGCTTGTTGAGTCCGTCCAAAGTCGGGCCTATTGTTAGGGTGTCCGCGCATACGGCGTGGTCCGCCCGTTTAATAGTCTAACAGTCTAACATGTTAGACTGAATGGGGAGTATAGAACATGTCAAAAGTATTGAGTGATGTTCAGGTCGCACAGATGAGCGAGTTAGTCAAAGGTATCGCAGATGGTAGCGCGAATCGCATCAAGTCCCATGTTGGCAGTGCGTTCTGGTTCGCAGAGACCTACAGGTCTACTCGCATAGACAAGAAAGACCTCGCCGCGCAGTTCATCAACGACCTGCCCGACACCGCCAACCTCAACAGCAAGGGCGAAGCTAAGAAGATTGACGGGTGGGACGCACAGAAAGTGCAAGCTATCGGAGGCATGGCCGAATGGCTTGAGGCGGACGAAATGACCTCGATCTTTGAGTCCATCGGTGTGGGCCACGCCACGAATCTCAGGGCACGTATCAAGGACATGAAGGAAAAGAGTCCGTCCGATTTCGAGAGTCTCATTGAGGGTGAGTATAGTGCCAAAGATGTCAAGGCATATGAGACGGATGGAGTCCGCAAAGAAAATGCGGCTAAGGAGGTGGACAATAGTGCGAAGCGTGTCAAGAAGTGGGTGTGGGCTAAGGTATTAGCCGGAGCACCGGCACTCATAAAGGCGGCGGCTCATGTTGCACACCCAAGCGACTTTACATCGGGCGATAAACCTGAACCCAAGTGCGATACGCTCAGTGATAAAGAGCAGGTCGAAGCGGACGCATTATACGCATCGCTTGACGCGTAGGTAGTATGTATATAGGGGGGCGACATCGGGTCGCCCCCCTTATTATAAACGTTTATAGTGGGGGATAACATGGGCGAATTTGTTACGATGATAGAGCTATTGAAGTTCTTAGGTGTGTCGGATGAACTGATAGAACATAACGTAGATTCACCTCGTATGCTCAAGCTCATAGCCGAGCATGAGGTGGGGCACATACACTATTCCGATCGGATTAGGCGTGGCCTTGAGAGTGAGTCGTGTGATTCCATCATGCCCACTACGGGCGATTGGGAGATATGGTATAATAAATTAGGAGGCAAGGACAGTGAGGAATAATGTGCGCGATCTTATCGGTGGCCTTGTCGTATTGTCAATCGTGTTCATGCTCGAAGTCCTATTCAATTACTAAACAGTCTAACATGTTAGACAGATTGGAATAATATTATGAGCTTTCGTATACCAACCAGCGCGATTAGCCATGCCGTATACAGACACAATGATGGTGTCGAGAGAATGGAGAACGCGTGCAGTAAGCTCCGGCCCGAAGTGAAACAGGTCATCCGTAAAACGCAACAGGACAACCCACCACTGACGAGGCTGTCGGCTCGTGAGGTGGGGGAAGCGGTGCGTGCTGAGTATGGCGATGAGAAAGAAGGGCGGTTCCACTGTGAAATCTGTGATGTATGGGTCAAGAATCTCAAGGCCCATGCGAGACGGAGCACTGAACACATAGCACGTATTGAGATTGATGCGCTCGCTGAAGGTGGGTGGGTTGTCGTCGATGCCTACCAGATAAAGTATAACCTAAGCTCATGCTATGACGGCAAGGGGGACCAGTATTTCAATGGTGGTGTTGTGGGCCTTGTCGCTGACTTGGGCACCGACGTTGCCAAGATCGGACCCACCATGCACAGTTGGAGTAATCGCGTCAACCATGGCGGGTTATATATGAAGATGGATCAATCGTACATAATGGAGATTATCGAGTTCATGCGTAAGGAGAGGGCACCGAATGACCGACACTCCCACCTCGGCCCTGATGCGCGTGAGGAGTTGGTGCATCGCATTAAGGATTACGCCAATGGTGGGGACGAGTATACGATTATGAAATTGGGTGCGCTATAAACGTTTATAACGGGAGCTACTATGACGATAACGCAGTTGATGGGGAGGCGAGAGCGAATGAGGGTGCGATTGTTAAGTGAGGGGTTCCATCCGTTAGATGTTAGGTCTATCACTACCTGCCTGAGTATACTGTTCAATGGCGATGGAGGCCACAAAACAGTGGCATTCTTGCGGTGCAACTTCAATGACCTGTTCCGTGTTGGCCCTAATCTATGGTCAGACGGTGAAATCGTATGGACTTCACTGCCTGACCATGTAATACAAGGCGCACTAAGCTATGCCTTCGATGGTGGTCATGAGAACTTGGCATCGTATGGCGCGAGGACCATGGAGTCACCTACGGACAAGAACAGCAGGCGAAAGAAGATTGCGGAGGCGCGTCAACTATTCATTGACATGGTAGAATCATACCTCGTGGAAGGCGAGGCGTATGTGATCTATAAGATGAGCCAGATGTAGAGTATTGTATTGACACGTAGTATGTTGTGTATTATATTTAATAGACCGTCGCAAAAGCGAAGGCTATAAACGTTTATAGAAAGAGATTATAACATGAGTGATATATGTGCACATGTAGCGGGCATGACGGGCAACGTCGCGATAGTTGAGGGGTTCCCCGGAGTTGCGAAGAGTGCTAAGCAGGTCGCGTTCTACACAGAGGCGCGGGGTTTCTGGCAACACACCCTACCCGTTACATCATTGATACCCGAAGACTTCATCGGCCTTCAGTTTCCGGTGGATGGTATGGTCAAGACGCTCGCACCACAGCTTGTTACGGATGCATGGGCCGCACACAACAGGGGCTTGATCCCCGTCATATTACTTGACGAGTTCAAGTCATGCTCTGCTATGGTATTCGCCGTGTGTCTCAGGCTCCTACAAGAGCGAAGCATGGGACCGCACAAGCTACCTCCCACTACGCTGTTCTTCGGCACTTGCAATCCGGCAGACATTGCCGCGAATGGTAACGAGTTCCCTATGCCGATCGCGAATAGGGTCGGCCACTTCTCATGTGATGTGGACCTCGGCGCATGGCAACAGGGCATCATGAATGGATTTCCCGATCCAGAATGGCCGATGCTACCCGATAACTGGGGAACATTCAAGCGCGAGTCGATTCTACAGGTGGTAGCCTACACCAGAGCACGCCCCGAACAGGCCAACATGCCACCGACTAAGGCGGCTGAACAGTCGGGTCCATACCCATCGTTCCGCAGTTTTACCAACCTTGCCACCGCTAACGCCGGACTCATATCGCTTGGGATGTTCGAGGATTACGGACATGAAATGGCACAGGCTTTCGTAGGTCAGGCTGTAGGTGGTGAGTTCATGACCTACATTACTAACCTTGACCTTCGTTCGCCGCAAGAATGCTGGAACTTGGGCAGTAATTATACCATACCATCGACCGGCGACAGGCAGTATGCGGAATTGAATAGTATGACCGCCGCCTTAGTCAGGGACATAACGCCCAAGAATTTCGCGGACACTTGGGCTGTGATCGAGGCGGCGGCTAAGCAGGGTGCCAGTGCCGAGGCCGCAGGATGTTGCCCCGTCGTCATCAAGGAGGTGTATGCCAAGAAGACTCGGACACCAGAGGAAAAGGATTACAAGATTCCCAAGTCTGCACTCAAGACCTTCGCGCCTATCCTCAAAGAATCCGGCATCATCTAATCTATAAACGTTTATAACGGGAGGTTACATTATGTCAGTATGCAGGGGGAATGAAGTCCTGTTGGTCAAGGCGGAGGGCACAAGCTATAAGTTCTACGTCACCGACATAAGCACAGGGGCCACGCGATGGGGTAGGATTGGCGCGGCGCACATATCGCGTGGTGCGTGCGGTAATCCATGGGTCAAGATCAGACAGAAGGAGGCCAAGGGCTACCACCGTATGCATGATGCGGAGGACAAGTGCCCGCACTGTGATAAGTATAAGATGGGTATAACGCACAATGTTCTATCGCGCTTTGACTTGCACATCTGTATCTCGTGTGGCTACAACCACACACCCGATGATGAGTCAGGCATGTCAGAAATATCACGATTGATTGACGGCATGGGCGGGTTCGATGCGCTCATGGCAGAGGAGTAGTAGCTATGCGTATAATAAAAACAGCCTCACTTACTATTGAGTCAGGTGAAGCTGAGGAATTATGGGATAAAGTCGAAGGCGTTAAGGACGATATGGGTCGGGACGACTACGCGGGTCGTCAGGATTTTATTAAGTTTATCGAGGGCTTAATGACTGAAGCATACGAATGCGGCCTTGCCGCCGGTAATCTATAAACGTTTATAACCGGAGAGAATAACATGACAACGGAAGCACACACCAAGATAGCCGCCGCAAGGTTGTTGGCTGTGTCGACATGGAAGTATCTCGGCACACCGATATGGGCGATGAACGTGATCGAATGCGACAGTAGCCGCATGGCTATGCCTACGATGGGGGTCGATAAGTATTGGAGGTTATACTACAGCCCTGAGTATGTGATGGAACACAGCGTAGGTAAGTTGTCTTGTGTGATACTGCACGAGGTGTATCACCTAATCCATCGGCACATCATGCGGTCAGAAATTATGAATGCCCGACGACCGCTGGACAACATCGCTATGGACATGGAGGTCAATCAGAATGTCGATGCCATGGTAGGGGTGGCCCGAAGTGTCGACAGCAATGCCAAGGAAGGATTACCGGAGGGGAGTCTATACCCCTCGACCTACAACCTACCGAACGGTAAGCTATGGGAATGGTATTACCGCAAGCTTGAAGAGGATTACCCTGAGTCAGAGGATGCGGAAGGAAAGGGAGAGGGGGAATCGGGGGATGGTGTAGGTGGGGCAGGCTATGGTGGCTCATGTGCAGATGGAGAGAAGCGTCCTTGGGAGTATGGTGAACCGGCTAATGGTGCCAAGAAGGACAAAGACGAGGGCGGCGGTAGTGGGGAGGAGGTGCCCGATGGGGTCAAGGCAGGTCGAGCCGAGACACTGATGCGACAAATGGCACAGGACATTAAGGCCGCACAAGAACGAGGCGATGTTCCCTCTAACTTGGCGGCATGGGCCGGAGAAGTATTGGAACCCAAGGTAGACTGGCGACGAGAGCTAAGGGCCACGGTTCGCAGGGCTGTCAACTTCACGGCGGGCTTTGGCGACTTCACCTACCGTAGGCTGAGCCGTAGGCAGGGCAACAGCCAGTTCATACGGCCCGGAACCCACGCGCCATGTCCATCTATCGCCATAGGTTGGGATACCTCGGGGTCTATGCACCACCTCATGGCGGCGGCGGCAGGGGAGATACAAGGCATCGCCTCACAAGCAGGGGTCGGTGATCTATGGGTCATACCATGTGATGCGGAGGCAGGGACACCCATCAAGATCAAGCCCCGTCAACGTATCGAGGGTATTTCAGATGACATAACGGGTGGTGGTGGCACCGATATGGGTAAGTGCGTAACCGCCGCCGCTAAAATGAAGTGCGATATAATTATCATCATCACCGATTGTATCACCCCTTGGGGGTGCGACGAACCACCGGCCAACGTAATCATCGCCGCCGTAGGTGCCACTGAAGACACCTTGAAACAATGGCCCGCACCAGATTGGGCAAAGGTCATCATCGTAGAGGATGATGAATAATGGATTGCATGATGTGTGGCAATGAGCATAGTAGGACATACATGTGTCAGCCGTGCTTCAAGGTGTGGTGTAGTAACTATGGCATCGACTTACTGTGGAAGCGCAACAAGAGCATGGGTGCCGAGGAATGCATCTGTAGAATAATAATCGAGAACGGTAGCACCCTTGAGGAATACAGAATCATAAACGCACTCACGAGATTATAAACTTTTATAACGGAGGTCGGTATGATCGACCATAGGCCATGTATTATATGCGGAACTATGCACTACCAGCGGTTCGCTTGCCAGCCATGCTATGATACGTTCAACGATCTACACCTTAGCACTGACAGGCTTGACCGTGACCATGCTAATTCTACGACTTTCCGAGACGGGGCGATAGTTTCTATGCTGCACTTAAATGGATACGATACCATTGGAGACTATCGTGAGTCCCTTATCATCGACGCGCTGGGAAAACTATAAATGTTTATAAGGGAGACGATTATGCCATTGGAAAACTGTATCGTATGCGACAAATACATTGCAACTCATACGAACTTTGCGTGCACTCATCCATGCTGGGATATCATAGCACAGTATCGCGATGAGGACATTGATAGATTTAGGTCGACTGAAGATGTGGTATATAACAAGATGATCTTAGCTAAGATGTTCGACCGTGTTGGGGTGGACATGGAGGAAGCACGTATCATACTTGAACTTGGAGGTTTACATGACAAGGCCGGATGAAAACATGACAAGGCCTGATGAAAGTATGTGGCCATGCCCACTATGCGCCAGTATAATATTAAATGGACACTACTCATGTGATGATTGCTTTACCTATCTTATTAATCTACATACTGAAAGGTGTGGTGAATATGGCGTCCCATTCAATAGTCCATGGGTGGATGACTGTAATGTTTCGATCGTAGATGATATATTAAAGTACGCGGGAGTCACCCGCGACGAGGCAGTATTCATTGTAAAGATGGGGAGTATCATATGAGGAGGTCGAGTTATGTGTGTCCACTATGCTATGACAATATTCCTTCCGGCTACTGGACATGCCCCGATTGTAACCTTTTTATAGAGAGTATCAAGCTACCATCTGAGATTCTCTCAAGTCCCAATCAATCTAATCATAATAGGATCATGGTTAATCGAATGTTAGACAGAGTGAGAATGACTCGCACTGAAGTTAAAGTTATCTTAGCCTTCGGGAGAATGGCATGAAGTTTACAGACTCAGAGGCGTCGGCCATACGTATAGTAATGGACGATGACCACAGCGTAACAATCTCAGACATGGCATATGCTCAGGGCACGAGCATACCTACCATATCTAAGCTCGTGCATGGTATCACCTACCGTGATGCAGTTCCGTCCATGTGCAAGCGCACGTTCCATAGAGGTAGGCCATTGAGGTTATGTCCACACCAGCACCGCTTGGGTATGGTAGATAAGATGAAACTCTACGCAGATAGGCAGAAGGGAGAATCATTACGTGCGCTCGGCAAGAAGTATCATGTGTCATACCAGACCGTAGCTAATTACCTCAAGGTTATGTAGACTATAAACGTTTATAATCTACTTGACATATCATCCAAAGTTTCGTATGTTATATGTATCACACATCCATAACGGGAGAGTCACCATGTCTCAAGATCGCAAGGAAATATTCGAGCAGTTACGTGCACCCTTTCCAGTCGACAGTGTTCGTTGGCGCATCGGCCACAAGACGAAGGACAAGAAGAAGGCTATGGTTCTTGCCTACGTCGATGCGAGAGACGTTCAGAATCGGTTGGATGAGGTAGTCGGTCCCGATAACTGGGAGATTCTATACAATGAACAGGGTTCCGGCCTACTGATCAGCACCCTACGCATCCGTTTTAAGTCTAAGGAGAAGGATGAGTCCACCTCCGATGACGGAACTAAGGAGACCTCCTTCTACTGGAACGATGAGTGGGTCGCCAAGTCTGACGGTGCCGGTGAGACGGCGGTCGAGGCGGAGAAGGGTAAGGTGTCCGATGCGTTCAAGCGTGCCGCTGTAGTGTGGGGTATCGGTCGCTACCTCTATGACTTGGGCACCAACTGGGTCAACCTCAAGAATGACTACGGTGACTTCGATCCACCCAAGCTGCCGGTGTGGGCCATACCTAAGATCAACCCACCAAAGAAGGAGGAGGCCGCAGCCGAACAGCCACCGATGTTTGCGCTTATGTCTCAGATTAGGGGAGACTTTGGAGACCTTGGCAAGGAACGTCTGGTTGCATGGGCTGGCTACTTCAATATACCTACCAGCCCCACCGGATTCATAGTCATTGACGAGTGCCCTGAACAGGTGCGCTTACCGGCTGAAGAAGCGTTGGCTAAGTTATACAAAGAACTACAGAATGGAGGCAAGCACTAATGAAAAAGAAATTGACGAACGATGAAGCACGTAGTATCCGCAGGAAGCTTGACCAATTCCCAAGCACCAACCTCAGCGATATAGCTGACATGTTTGACGTGGCACAGAGCACGGTGTCTTACATAGCGCGGGGGCTTACCTATGCCAACATCTATCCGCGCCGCTGTAAGGTGTGGAAGCCGCGCAAGGGGGCGGCTATGCCAGAGGGTAAGGTCATCAAGGCTAAGTTCACGGAGTCTACTGGTATCAATGATCAAACTGAAGCCGTGACGAGGGCGCGTAAGAAGATGAAGCTACGTGATGAGACACTGGCCACGAGCTACGAGTATAGGGACAACCCCATATCGGTGGCCATTGAAACGCTGAAGGATCACGGCTTCCCCTCGTCCACGATGTATGAGATGTTCTACGATGGGAACTTTACCACCTGTGTTATCAGGCATGGGAAGAAGTTAGTAGTAGGCACGACGAAACGTAACACCATTGATCCTTACGACCAAGCCTTAGCTGTCCGCCTGTCCGTAGGCCGTGCCGCTAAGAAACTCAAGGCTCTATAAACTTTTATAAAGGGATGTGCCGTGTCATATCGTGATGACTACGAGAGGGCTTACCGCGTCCTAAACAAGGACAAGGCGAGTGAGTATGGTGCGGCGTATAGGCTTGAGCATAGGGAGAAGGCGAGGCTCTACGCTCAAGCCTACCGCGACGAGAAGAAAGCACGTTTCGCTAAGTTTTTGCAGGACATCAATCAAATGAAACGGAGAGCACAATGAGAATATTAGCAGGTGGTTCACCGATGAAAGAGTCGGAGGTAGAGTTACACTTAGTCCCCGACGGTGGAGGTTATGGGGTGTATCTCAAGGCGTGTCCGAATGGTCGTCTTGGACGATCTGAGGAGGTGATACTGATGCACTTCACGGGTAGCGGCGTCGTCGAGACTTCTCGCCATGCTGAAGGGATCAACGACGACGCCGGATCGTGTTGGAAGTTCGACGGTGCCGGTCGGATAATCGTATCTTACGAGTAGAATATAAACGTTTATAATATACCTTGACAGGTCATATATGAGGGGAAAATTTTAGTCCTTGACTTCTCAGGGGTATGTGTTATATTAGTAGTGTTGGTTTGGATGTGCTCCATGTTATGTCTCTTTCCGTATCCGTCGGGGTCAGAGCACTCTGGCTCTGGCGGATTAGAAAAACATCCATACCTACTTGCGCTAATGATTGAATAGATTATATTATATGGTATGATGGGGGTGAGCCTCGTCATATGACAGCAAACAACGTAGCACTAACCCCGTTCACTGGTGGCTCACCCACTATGTGACGGGGTTTCTTATTTGCCGGTCGGGAACAATACTACGACAGCGGCAATGAGATTGTGCCCTTACTGTGGGACGTATCATAGGGGCAGGCCCAGTCTAAGAGAGCAAGGGCGATACGGGGTTCGGTGGAAGAATCCAAAGTCGGCTCTAAGCTGCATACTCCACCTGTATGTAGACACCAATGCGAGGGGTGACGTCTGAAAGGGCATACCTTATACGTGTGGTGCGAGGGAGGTCAGCGCGTAGAGATACGTTGCCATGGCCTCTTCTCGTCTACACCACAAGCTCAGGGATCAGAACTGAAGGGCATATAAGAACAGCAACTAAGGAGTGTAGTATGGCAGTAGACTACGGCTGGTCAGATTTTATGTTGGACGAGCAGAGGCACCGTAACGGAACACTCAGGGTCGTATGCTTCGCGCAACTCGCGTTGATCGTATGCCTATCGTTGACACACTATCATTATAATCTTAACGAGGATACCACAATGAGAAAGCAGAAAGCAACAACAGTCTACTTGGACGAGAACGAAGAGGACCAACTGAGTAAGTGGTGCGGTCGCCTCACTGGAGGTCGCGATAGCTTGGAAGAATTCATCAATAGCCTCATGCAGAAGGCATACAACGAAGGGCGCGAGGATGGATACGATTCGGGGGCGAGGTCGTAATGGATGATTTAGTTACCATCATTGGTCTGTTTCTATGTGGCGCAGGGTTCTATGCCTTGGGCTTTCTGAATGGCAGGGAGGGGCTGAAGATACGTAATGGTATGAGCCGTATGGAGGGGGTCGAATATGGGATACGTCTCACCAATGCTATCGGTGCCAAGCAGGGGGAGGCACTACAGCAGATGATGCAGCGACAGGTCGACGATGCAAGGAAAGGTATGGGCCTGTCAACGGAGGCTGAGATACTTGCGAGTATGGAGAAAGAGGGGGGCGACAAAGATGAGTCCCAATAACCAACAGCCCTACATGGCCCCCTACTCCATAGTATCTACGCCAGATGGGACGTTCTACATCATGAAGGACGACGGCTCTGGCCCGCAGATATTCAACACAAAGGATACGCGCCATGGGGCAGAGGAATTATGTATGCGCCTGATCAACAACTGGTTTTGTGAGATGGACTTAGGAATGAACGACGAGTTATAAACATTTATAATAAGGATTGACACACATGGAGATTGAATATGAGTCCACTTCAGATAGCAGTATGGATCATAGCGATGGTGACGATTTCGACCCAAGCTTGGGTGATACTTCGGAGCTTACGAGGAAGGACATTCACAACCAACCGGCTTGGAATGCACCTACCATTGTCAAGAAGATTACGGATATTGATGACGCGCTGGTGTCGCAGGGCTACACGGCAGAGCACGCCGAGGAAATGAGAGGACGTAGGCATGATGCGCCCGACCGCAAGACAGGACGACGTATGTTCTATGAGGGCATCGGGTTCGCACTGCAACAGAACGGGTGCGCCATATGTCTCGATGGAACTCAGGACCCCATCGTGTTCTGGTCGATAGCCTATGAACATGCGATGAAGAACAGGCCAAAGCCAGCCCGCAACTACACGAAGAGATAGCTATAAACATTTATAGGGAGGACGACATGGAAGCAGTAGAGGTAGACTTAAATTGTAGATCAATTTGCGTGGACGGTGGACTTAGTGAGAACATCGGAATCCTTGGCCTGTCGGATAAGGAGATTACGGATATGTATATGTTCTATCTTCGACGATCTGACACCCAACAGATGAATGACATCTACGCTTATGACAAGCATGGTATGCCCTTGAAGTTATCCATTGGCGTAGACTTCAATGCGGGATCGTCAGTGCGTATCACAGTAGGCGTAACGAAAGTTAAGAGGTAGACATGGGAAAGAAAGAGCCTGACGTCGATCGCAGGGAATGGGAGTTCGTGAAGCCGGACTCGGAGACTCCAGTGGGAGAGCTGTCACCAACCCAGATACTCAAAACGCAGTATATCTGTGCCATGAATGGGGCCACGGACGAACTGCGCCACATGATAGACAACGCAAAGGATGGGGACTTGACAGTCCTATGGTCCCTTAATGTATTGAACAAGCTCATCGCTGACCCCGATCGGTGGGGATATGAGATACGAATTCTCATGGACATAGTGCGACAGCGGTGCGTATCTGGCCACCTTGGAGATAAGGTGGCATCGCGGGAGGTTATGCTTACCGAGCATCCACCTGAGTTTAGGTATGTTCTCTACGTTTCCTTTCCGGATAAGCCGGGCAAGAAGATGGAACACGCACTGGTCATGCATGGCTTTGCGTGGGAGGAAGGCGAGCATAGGTGGTGGGCATGGAATACTCCAGAGAGAGAGGAGCTTGCGAGGTCCATCAAGGAAGAATGTAGTATCGTATTGGGCGAGAAGTTTCTTTAATGAATGCCCTATCAAGTCATGTGATCCACGTAGAGTATAGGTGCACGGCCTGTGATTTCTCTGAGTATAGGATCATAGCCAATGGTGGGGCATGGCCACTCAAGTCTAAGCAGATCAAGTCACACGATAACCCATACTGGCACAGTCATTTGGCTGGCAATAATAAAGTGTTGCACAAGATGGAGCTTGTGTCTATATTCAAGTTAGACAATGACCTGCACACATCACTATCAGTTGAGGATATGCGCTCGCAGTATGAGAAGGACGCCGTAATAATATAAACGTTTATAACCGGAGAAAGTGCGGAAAGTAATGGGACATCGGACTACGCAGCGCATATTAGAATGTGACGTATGTGGCAATACTCCAGACGATGGGGAGTATATGTGGGAGATGAGCGGAGTTCACTGGTGTGAGCCGTGCGTAAGCGACGCGATTGCGAACACTGACGAAGACGAAACTGAGGGGGAAGCATGAGTAGCGATTCGGCGATGGGACTTATGTTTGTGTCATTCTTCGCAGGGAACATCTGCATGATCGTATTGCTTGTTTTATTAGGCTCAACCTACGAGGATGGGCAGGTAGATTGCGCGTCTGGGAATATGCATTATGAGCTGGTAGCCCACTCTGACAGCACGAGGACATGGGAGGCAATAGGACATGAGTAAGACCCTTAGTGTCATTAGTATTATCGTCATGTCCTGTGCGTTTGCATGGCTATACGTGTCTGATTTTAGGGTGGTCCACATTGCAGGGATTATACTGATTATATGGGCCAATAATATAATGATGGAATCACAGCGCATAAAGAGAGAGGGGAAAGCATGAGCAAGTTACATAGGTACACGTTCCCGAATGTTACGAGAGAGGTAGAGTATTACTCGTGCGAGGAGGCAGGCGCAGAGATATCGCGACTGCGGTTGGCGTTGAAGAAGATCAACAGCATAGCCTCTAGTGATAGGGAGATCATTGTCAGACTTTCAGCAGATGCTCTCTGTCCCACGGAGCCAGCGGAGACCTTGGAGAAACTGACCAAGGAATTCATAGACGAGGAAGCGGATCGCAAAGAGGAACCCACGACCACAACTGAGTTGCATCTGCCGTGGCGCAAAGAGATCGTCGTTGGCAATGGCAAAGCGTCACTATACTGTATCGTAGATAGCACCGATACGGTAGTTGCAAATCATATGAGCCTCAAGATGGTAGGGGCGATAGTAGAGGCGGTGAACGGATGGTGGGGCAGTAGTGATGGGAGTGGTGCTTGTGCTGCTGACTGTGCCGACCTAACGCTAAGGCGGCAAATAGAGCGCATGGAGAACGAGAACGCAGACCTCCGCGCTGAGAATGAGCGGCTGAAGGAAGAGTTGAAATTTGACAACAAGGAGTATGGCCCCGACTATGTAGACCGACTACAGCAAACCATAGATGAGCGTAATGTAGTGAACCAGCAGATGCGGGAGTTGCTGGAGGAAGCCATTGAAGGAAGGCACCCCGATGCGCTGAGTAAGCTTGACTTCATGTACCGAATAGAATTAGTCATAAAGGGAGAGAACGATGGAAAGAAGCTGGCAGACTCATCTATGTGCGGCGTGGAGACACATGAAGGCACGGCGTTATCGGGTCGCACTCTTAGAGCTGAGGGATCTGATAGTAGCCCTGCTCCGCTGAAGCTACGTCACGAGCTATGCACCGCCAGCTTCTATAGTAACGCCGCACGTATAGAAGCCCACGCCGCGCAGACGGATGCGGGGTATGCAGAGATGAAGTCTTGGCGAAAGGATATAGGCGCAGCGTTGGATCGTTACCTTGGGCGCATAGAAGCACTGGAGGCGAATCAGGTCAGCAAGATAGACTTAGCATCGCTTGACGCGAGAGTAGAGGCACTGGAACAGTAAGATATAACTCGGGGGGAGTGTGTGCGGAGTGCGACCGGTCGGGGGACCGTTAGCGCGTTGGTCAGGTTAAGGGATGTGTAGCGGGACAAATTGTTCTGCCGTGATCACATGAGGGGCTGTGCGTTTGCATGGCTGAAGAACTGATCGCCGTCAAGATGGCTCCCCCCGAGTTAGTTTACGATTAGAAAAAATCAGCGATCAGCACTTGACATATTATAAATGTTTATATTTACAGTAGAAAGGCATGACATGAGTGAGACAGCACACGACACACCGAACATGTCCACTAAGCTGAGGGCACTGGCCGACATTGACACCGTGGTGATACACTACACGGGGTCAATGAGCTTACAGGGGACGCTCAGTTGGTTTGAGAACCCCGACTCCAAGGTAAGCGCACACGCCGTCATCGGGAGGGGTGGCGAGCTACACACCTTCGGGCACTACGGTCACCGTCTGTGGCACGCAGGTAAGTCACAGTGGGGAGATAGAGTTGGGATGAACAGCAGTAGCATCGGCATTGAACTCGTGGGGACGCATGAGTCAGGGTTCACGGATAAGCAGTATGTCTCCCTACTGGTGGAACTATCTCGGGTATATACCTTTTGTGATATACGCTTCGTCCTCGGGCATGAGCAGATTAGTCCGGGCCGTAAGTGTGATCCGGGTCCAAACTTTAACTGGGGGATGTTGCGCTCTCACGCTGAGCGTAACTCCGTGCCCTACGTAGAGCGAGTAGGGCCATACAATGTCCAGCCTCCTATGGCCGGACCCATGGAATCAGGGGAAGACATCAAGGATAAAACCTTATGGAACTCAATAAGATCAGTCGTCAGGTGGGTGAACTGGAGAAGCTTCAGCTAACCATCCATACCCATCCGTCACAGAGATTGAAGGCGTTGGACTATGCGAACTCCCAACTGCCCGACATCATGAGCGTAATCGTAGAGGATGAAACGTTAAGCCCGACCATCTTCTACGTGGTGGACCCCCGCTTCGCGAACGTTAGGCAAGTAGCAGTGTAGTATTATAAATGTTTATAACCTTGGAAAGAGGTAGACATGGGGAACAGGGAGTGTCACATCTGCCAAACTCGCGCTATCGAGATTGGCAAGGTGGTATGTTGTGATTCGTGTTGGGCCGTGGCGAAGGTGGTCTACGGTAAGAAGGCACGGATCATGGTGTATGATGATGAGCACGACAAGCCCGTCATCATACACCGCGCTAAGATCATGAGGGACTACGATCACAACTACAGTATCAGCGTCCTCGGAGACTTATTGTAATGGCTAAGTTCTCATCGAAGGGGCAGAAGTTAGAAGCTGACGTCATACGCCTTGAGAGTATCGTAGTCCAGCAAGGGGATCAACTGTCCATGTGCTGGGGATTCCTCAAGAGATTGATGCTGGATGAGGATATGACACCAGAGCTTGGGGATGTGATCAGTAAGTTCCTTACCAACCAGCCCTTCTACGATATGGAGGGGCGTCATGGAGTACCGGCAACGCGTAAAGCTACGACAACTACGGGAGATTGAAATGAAAGTAACAGAGCTAATGTCAAAGGACGATCGGGATGCGATGCTACGTCCCATGTGGTTCGTTGAGACCTGCTACAACAATCAGGGTGATGCTATATCACAAAAGGTCACGGTCCTTGACAAGGAGGAGGTTGAGTGCGTAGCTTATGTGGACTACGGCGATGCGATCGGCGCGACAGATCATCGTGGATTCGCCAACTTCTTGGGTATGATGCGTGCTAAGCATAAGCGCAAGGAGATCAAGTCAAAGACCTTACTGCGCCCTGAGATTTATCTACAGTTAGAGCGCAGGCTACTGGGCAATCCTGCCATTGAAGATGTCGAGGGGACCAATGCCGAGGAAGAAAACACCGAGGAACAAATACCACAACGTCAAGAGGGAATACAACGGGCTGAAGTTCGACAGCTTGGCGGAGCTTGGCCGGTATCTGCAACTGCTCACATTAGAAAAGGCTGGCCTGATCCGGTTAATTGGGACGCAGGAAAAGTTTGATCTATTCGCATCGGATGGTCCGCCGGAAGCTACGGGCCTACGATCTACTCCCGTTAAGGTTGCCTTCTATCGTGCCGACTTCGTGTATGAGATGAAGAATGGAGATAAGTGGGTGCAGGTTGTGGAGGATGTGAAAGGTCAGAAGTCTGGCCCTGCGTGGGCTATGTTCAGACTCAAGGCCAAGCTGTTCGCCGCTAACTACGGTCAGGAGATTGTAGTCATCGACGGGAACCAGTCACGCAAGGCTGTGCCTAAGAATCTATTATAAACCTTTATAACCGGAGGACGTCATGAGTAAGAAGAAAAAGAAGAATATCATTGAGGGCAAAAGGTATGAGGGATTCGTGGATAGCCTCGTCGATCTTAGCGAACATCCTTGGCTTATAGAAACGGCGATACTGTCACTCGCTGAGATGCTCGAAAAAGACAATCCAAAAATGAGCAGGAGTATTATGGCCTGCGTTATAATAAATGTATTCGTGGGGATAATAGAAGGTGCTGATAATTTCAGGCAATCATATCGGCGTCCAGTCTATGACGTATTGAAGGATAATGACATAGCCTTCGACTAAGCGGTGCAATAATAAATGTTTATAACTGGAAGGAGGTAGCATGTCCTCAGACTGTTTGATGACGCACAAGATCAGCACGAGCACGCTGAACAATGCGTCCAAGTTCTCTTACCATAGCATCCAAGGTCACTTCCATGGCGTCATGGCTGTGGAGAGATTCGCGGATGAAATGAAGACGAGGTGGTCTATGACGGTGGGTAGCCTGATGGACCCCGACTCACCACCGGCCCGATACGGAGCCGGTGCTATCATGAAGCGTCCCATCCTTGGGTGTGGCCTACTGCTTGGCGCAAAGAAAGGGAACACGCTGGTCCTGTCTGATCTACATATCCCATACCAACATGCCGACGCTCTTGACTTCTTGGCAGGTCTTGCCGTGGAGTTCAAACCTAAGCGAATCCTGTGCGTGGGTGACATCTACGACAATCATAGGGGGAGCTATCACGAGAACGAGCCGGACGCACTGAACGAAGAGGATGAATATTACGCCGCGAAGGAGTATGCAGGTAAGCTGCAGGGTCTGTTCCCGAGTATGGTAATCACGCGTGGCAACCACGATGATATACTCAAGCGCAAGGCTAAGACGGTAGGGCTACCCGTGTCTATGCTGAGCGATATGAACAAGATATACGGGACTCGTAACTCATGGAAGTGGGTTGATAAATTCATGTTCGATACATGGGGAGGCTATCCAATGACAGTGCCTATGATCACCAACGACAAGGGGAGGTGGGATGGAGCTCTGCCGAGGGGCGCAGGCTAATGACGGACGAGCCTGAAGATAACCCATCGAACATATCGACCCCTGCCATATCATTGCACATCAATACCGTATTTGGCATACTGGACAACTGGCTTACGGACAACAACTTATACACATCGGAGGTGATACACTGGCGAGTTACGTGGGACGCTAATGGTTATCCCGTTACGTTGATGGGATTCGATGATGAGAATATAATCAAACTGGATGGAGATGGAGGTTAATTATATTATAATTAGAAAATATACAGAACTATACATCGCATCCGTGTGAAATCGTTATGTTATAATCAGTGGTCTGGAACCCGCTGACAGTATAAAATACTATATGCCCTACCCACTTGCCGATAGGCGTTCCAGAAGTGGGTAGGGTTTTTAATGTAGGTTGAACATGGAAAGATTTTGGAGTAAGGTTGATAAGTCTGGTGACTGTTGGATGTGGATGGCATCACTAAATGAATCAGGGTATGGCAGATTCAGGGTTGGTGAATCACATAAACAAGCCCACAGAGTGTCGCTTGAAATGAGCGGAGTTCCCATACCAGATGGAGCAATAGTATGCCACGCTTGCGACACCCCAGCTTGCGTTAATCCATCCCACCTGTGGGTGGGGACGCACAAGGATAACTCTCAGGACTCAATAAATAAAGGCAGGAGGCCGTTTTTCGGTGAGGGCAATCCAAGCTCTAAGCTAATGGCTTATGAGGTTGATCAAATCATAGAAGAATACTCGCATGGGGACACATCTCATAGAGTATTGGGTAGGAAGTATGGGGTGTCACACAGAACAATAGGACTCATAGTAGCGGGCAAGACATGGATTTCCCGTAACCCTCATGGGGTTCACGGATGATGAGATAATTAAACTGGAAGACGAAGGATAGATAAAAGGGCCCTGCCGATCACTCGGCAGGGCCCTTTTTTTGTTTGTGCTATAAACGTTTATAGCCTACTGATCTAAGCCAAGCTGTCTCCCGATAGACTGGCCAGATGGACCGAAGTTTGACCTGCCCTGATTGCCCTTGTTCTCCTTAAATCTACGCGCCTTGTTCTGCTCTCGTATAACATCCATTGAGCTGTAATTCTTAGACTGAACAGTCTGCCGTGCGTCGTTGATCCTCAGTCCGATCGGCGGCAGGCCGAGAAGGTTCAATGCTGCGATGCCTCCCTCGTTCTTCTCTTTGGCGGCACGTATGATACGGTTGATCTTACCAAATGGAGGTAGTAAGGTTTCGATCTTGCCCTCCGTCTCGCGTGAGATCAACCCACCGAATGCCCCTCGCGACTCCTCGCCTTCAAATCTGGCGACGGTCCCACCCGTCATGAGGTTCACATCCCTATCTGGAAACCATTCACCGACAACTTTAATAAATGGGTGCAATGACCCTGCTATACTCTTCGTAGACAGCCCTTGAAGGTCCTGAAACGGAAGCCGAGTATCCATGAATACTGGCTTTTGGTTATACAGCAAGGGTAGTCTTACCGCATTCACCTCCGAGAAGTAGTCAGGCGTCTCCTGATCTGACCACTCACTTGATATCTCTTCTATGTTCCGCATCACATCGAACGTATAGCGATCGAACCGTGACGGGTCTTCGAATAAGCTACCGATCATGAGTGGTATGTTCTTGCGTTGCCACGTATAGAACGGTGCCACGTTACGTAGGACGTTGCGCTCGAACTCCGTTATATCATCATAGTCAAAGTGACGTTGTATGGAACGTCGCATAGACTGGACCTCATTCATGCCCTTGTCTATATTGCCGAGCCAGTTGGCAACGCGCACGTTATTCTCTAGATGGGTTCCAACCCTCCGATTGGCTGCAAGAGGATGAGACTTAGTTCCAATCCACTTATCGAAGAACCCCTTAGCGGCATGGGTCATACCCCTCTGGTTCATCTGGTTCCCCACTTCATTAACTGCCTTGATCACAGTCTCCTGCTCTCGTAGGGGGCCAAATATATCCGAGAAGGCTACACCCAACTTCGGGTCCAGATCATTAACTGCACCCGTTTGATACATGGTATTCATCTGGTCGCGCATATGCTCAAAGGCTTCACGCGTATCGTCTCCACCAGACTTGCCGAGTGGCAATAGGTCTATCACCTTACCGGAGCGAGCTTTGGTGGTCAGTTGACCATTACTCAAAAATCCAGTGAACATATCCTCAAATATCCTATTGGATATCTTGCCGAGGGTTTCCATGCTCGCGTCCTGACCGATGACATCACTAAGTGCCTTCATGTGCTTGTCGCTGAGCATACCAGAGGTTCGCAGTAAGTGCCCGAACTTCTGCATAGGAACGGGGCCCTTGAACCCCGGGAAATCCTTCGTGAACTTATTGATATCGAACGTAGAAAAGAAGTCGTTAGGGGAAGCATTCGCCTTGGGTGCCTTACCGCTGGCGATGTGCCAATAGTGGGCGAATGAATTCAGCATCTTGGCACCGGCAGTAGCATCGGCATCCCCCATGCCCGCATTCATCATATCGTCCTTCCACTGTGTCGCGCCGATCGTCATGGTATCCTTGGCCATGGACTGAGTAATTCCATCATTCATATCCTTGGACATTATACTTTCCATGGTGTCAAGACCTGACTCCCTA
>Ga0222634_1000391_pt1 | contig 22345 bp, 10 predicted proteins | sample AntAcemetageno50_FD_179807 | JGI IMG/M metagenome (GOLD analysis project Ga0222634, IMG submission 179807) | Saline water microbial communities from Ace Lake, Antarctica - #50 | ecosystem: Environmental > Aquatic > Non-marine Saline and Alkaline > Saline | place: Antarctica: Ace Lake | collected...
CTTGTACTAATTCTTCAAAAATAAAGTCTGGAGCGTTTTCTGTTGTTGCTATGGCGAAATTGAAGTTTTTATCACTTCTCTTTGTCCAAGCTCCACCATTTACTTTTCCAACACTAGAGACGCCGAAGTAAGAAAGTTCCATAGACTCAAATACGTTTCCACTACTTTTTCTTATCTCTTCACACTCTGTCTCAATCTGTTGTGGGTTGTGGGTCAATAGGCCGTGAGAATACAGGGGGTGTGTCCTGTTGAAGTCTTCGCTCAAAAAGCACTTTATGTATTCTCTAATATTTGACATCTTGATTATAATAAATATCTTACAATATCATCAAAAATCCATCTTTACCCTAAAAAGAATCTTGTCTCCAGATCTCTTTTTGATGGGTTGGCCCAAATTAGTCTTCATAACAACATTTAGGTTTTCATCTAAAAAGTCGATATTTGTAATGTAGACAAAATTTGGATCAGTTTCATTTGCGTCAAATGATGATGATAACTTAAGAAAGTTTGGGTGACTTGAAGAGTTTACTAGAGACGAGGCAGCTTCTGCACTTACTTTCAAAACATGAATTGTGTTTTCTCCCTGGAAGCTCATCTCGTACTGCTCTTTACCAAAGAATGGTATGTTTGGGGTCTTTATAACAACAACTCCTTCATTATAAAAAATATTTCCAACGCTATTCCATTCTGCGTGTGGTGTTAGCGAATCTGCTCGATAGATGTTTCCATATCCATTATCCCTCAATGTAATACTAACCTTTCCACCTGAGCCTGTTATCGAAGAATCTGTTACCTTAAAGCTTTTTGGATTAATCCGATTTCCATAATAAATGTCGCTAATGTCAAAAAACACCACCTCATTCGAAGAATTGTCTTTTGTTCGCTGAAATATCGTCAATACTTCACCAGGATCAACACCTGGGTTTTCTGGTGTAGCTCCGACAATAGTGTCAAAGATAGATCCAGACTGAAATATCAAACCAGGCCTTAAACTAGATGTTGGAATTAGATTACTTAAATTGATGTGAGAAAGATCTAGGCTTCCTAAATCATTTACAAATTTTCCTAAAGCACTATCTGTACTTGGCTTTAGTTGATAACCACCAGAAACTAGCAAGTCAAAATTCGGAACAAATAGACCATTATCACAGGGCAATATCGAAATATTCCTCTTTTGAATACTTCCAGTATTGTACATGAATTCATTTGCACTACGCGGATTAACTGTCTCAATTATCTGAGTGCCTGTCAACTGCATCTGTCTTGGGTAGCTGCCTTGTGAAAAGTCCCTTAAAAAGTTTTCAAGGTTCATATAGTGTCCACCAACACCAAATGACATAGCAACATTAAAGGGATCATCCGTTGTTGAGTCTATTCCAAAAAATGGTGTTTGAAGAACACCTCCTTGATTATTGTAGACTCTTCTGAAAGGACTTTCTTTTGTGAAAAATGGTGGAAGATAAAATACTAAATTCTCTAAAGTGTCAGGTCCAGATGAAGCATCTTTCAATATGTTATCATCTAATCTAAATCTATTATAGATTCTGATGTCATGAACTTCTGCGTTTAGTGGATGATTGAATGAAAATTCGTCTGGTCCATGTTGGTCAAAGCTTGGTGCAAGATTCGCTAGACCATCTCTTGTGGCAGGCTCTGTATTGAAAAACAAGGATTGAGCTGATGATCCCGTATTGAATCCTTCGTAAAAATTTCCGATACAAAGAACATCTGGCTCGGCTTGAGGTAGCCCATAAGGAGCAGGAGAGATGGATGATGACGGAACAACAAACCCAGCTGACTCAAATGAATCAATGATAAATGACCCACTACCCTGATTTATTTCACTTGTTCCCCAACGAATAGCTACATGATGCCAGTGATTTCTTTTTAGAGAGTTATCTTGAGATAAGAAAATTAGATCATTAGGGTATGCTCCAGCTAAAGCCTCAGATGGTGGAATATCTGCACTATGGCTTAGCTGCAACATTATCCTATAAGCATCCGCTTGACCTTTTGAATCTTTAGACGAACCTGTAACTAGTGATACTGCATAGCTAGAAGATAAGTGAATTAAGGTTCCAGCCTTAAAATCTAATCCTGGGCTATCTGTTGTATATCTTGGATTTATGTAAAATTCAATAGTAAATGCCCCATCTAATGTATAGGGTCTAGAGTCATTAGATGAAGAATTCGGGTAAAGAATTGCGGAATCAGACGGCAAACCTGATGACGTTAAAAAATTTAAGGTATGATAATTTGTATACCCCCAATGAGCATCAGGATAAAATGGTCTATAGTACGAAAAAAGAGTGTCTCGAACTAGGTTTTTTTGCAAAGATTTTTTAGAAAAATCTATAGATGGCTCCGTTCTATAGATTTTTAATTCTTTATTTTTTCTTGCAGATACTGACTGACTATTTACAGATTCCAAATAAGACTCCAGCGAAGGTCTTATCTCAGTACCTTGTGATGAAGCAAACTTAATCTGAGTTAATAGTGAGTCAATATTTTTGTCATCGAATGTTGGGCTTTCGGAATTCCCAAGAGAATACAATTCTTTTTCTATATCGGATCTTCTTGCATACAATTTAATTGCACCTGTAACACCAGAAGAGCTTGATGAAAAGCTCTTAGATGGATTCGTTACAATTGAAAACGATTCTAGATCGTCTGGTGTAATCCGATATAAAGTCATACTTTTTAGTAGTCAAGTCGAATTCTGAATACAACATCCTTTTCGGGGTTCTTCTCTACTGGTCTTGACAACTTTGCTACGGCCAACAAGTTATTGCTTGCATCATACAGTCCTACAGATGTTACAAATGTAAATGTCTGTTGAACATCCTCTAATCCTTCGTCGATTACAACTATTCTAGTATCTGAGTCTATAAAGGTTGTGTTTGACGAATAATTGAATTCATCAGCAGTAGCTCTACAAAATACTAGACTACTATTTATTACTGTCTGATTCTGAAATACGATACTTGATAGAGTACCTGAACTGAATCGTGCTCCAGCTAGATGATCAACAATATTGTCAATAGACGCACTTGTCAAGAAGTCTGGGATAAACTTGGCATTTGGGTTTCCTCCTGCGACCTGATCCCCAATCAATGTTTGTCCTGCAACTACATTGTTTTGATTTGCAAGAGGAGCAGGAGACATTGCGTCGATTACTCCACTTACAAATTCTGATCCAGAAATTATCTTAGCCATATCTAAGACAACGATTCCCTGATCATTAAATAATAGTCCAACCGTCCTATCTGTATTGGACGAATCTACGATGTTCGAGACCTTTCCGCCAAATGAGACCTCTTGGTTTGAAGCCGCTCCTGCATCTGTGTAGACAGCACTTCCATAATTACTTGTCTTGTCCAGATTTCCAGTAACAAAGCTTGACGGACCCACTCCATTATTCGAAGATGTTTGATAAAACTTCATTGCAAAAGTTTCTCTCTTAATTCCGTCTCTTGCAAAAAGTCTCTTGAAATCAATGAAAAAAGCTTCATTAATTAAGTCGCCCGTTGTTTCCGAACCAAAAGGTGCTGAAAATTGAGAAGTAACACCTCCTAATAGCAGAAGAGAATGTTGACGATATATGTCAATCTTCTCTCTCATCATTAAGGACGTTGATGGAAACAGTAGCTTTCCAGCTGAATCTTCTCCAGTCTTAATGTCTTGAACTGTCGAACCACTAAAGTATAACCCTACGGTTAAGTCCATAACAGCATTTGCTGATGCTAAAGTGTGATCTTGATCATAAACTGTTTGAAAGAGTGATGATGTAACACCTGGACCTACTCCTCCTGTCACAAAGGGCTGATAAGTCTTTCTTGTAGTGGTTCCACTGATATCTTGCTGTACGATATCAATAAGTTGATTCAAAAAAGATCTTGCTGTTGTGATATCGTTTGGGGTTAATTCTTTATATACGGCCATTATAGTCCTTTATTAATTGTTCTTGTTAATTTGAACCTCAAACTCTTTCACAGCCCCTGACTGGACCCCTCTTACCTTAATGAAAGTTCTAATTAAATTTTTGTTACTTGAAGTTCCAAACACAGTAAATTGAGAACTACTAATCGATCTAACTTCAAGAGTAAATGTTACACGAGATCCCCCAACAGATGTTTCAATAGAGTCTCTTCGAACCAAATATGTTGCTACCTTGGTTCCATCGATAAGGTCAGGAACCTGTCCCTGGAGTTGTAAGAAGTCATTATTTAGGGATATTTCAAACCCCTGGTCTCTTAGCTCTACATCAACACTATCTTCGTCCTGAATAGTCTGTGTCGTTGTCAGGGTAGCTGTTTTTGTTGTAGTTGCACCTAAAGAGACAATGTTGTCAGTCAATCCCTCACCAGTCAAACTTAGAATTGGCAACCTTACAAGATTCGGATTTGACACACTTATATTTCGAAATTTCTGTCCAAAGTTTTGATTTGTAAGAGCCTCAAATACTGGAGTATTCTTTTCAATCTTCTCTTTTCCAACAACTCTTCCGAATTTCTGAATTGTTGTATAGTCTACCTCATCATCTCCCAGAGCGAATTTTACGAACGAAAATGATCCGTCATTGCGAGATAAGGCTCTACGGCCACCGTCAGTCAAAACTGCGTCTAAAATAATGTTGTTTGTTGTATGATCTAAGAATCCCATAATGTTACCTATTTTTTAATGTATGCTTTAAAGTTTGAAATTTTATCTAAGCTTGACTTGAAAAGACTCTTTGTCTTAGTTGTTCTAAGATCATTGATGATTATATCAAGCACTTCGCTTTGCTGAAAGTCCACATTTATAAATTGCATCTTATATACTGTGTTTTTTTGCTTTGTACCAATAAATGGCTCTTCTTTAGAGCCTTCTCTTATTACTGATAAATACTCAGGATCAAAATAAATTTTCATCCTTGTGTGATTACTGTCCTTTATCGTATCAACAAATGCATCTGCATTTAAATACATGTTAGGATATGGTTTTGGAGCACCAGAATTAGAGATTAGCTTTTTTACAATGTTATTTTTAAATCTATCAAATTTGACTTCAAACTGAATTCCGTAGTTTGAGGTCAAACCATGAGCATCTACGCTACATACCGTATAGATATAAGAGCTATCTTTTTTGAAACTTTTATCAATCCAAAAGTTTTGAGGACTCTTCAATCTTGTAGTAAGGTTTATATTTACTCTCTCTAGGCTATCTGTTGGCTCAACAGAGTCATCAAAGTCGAATTCTCTATGCAAGAAGAATGGCTCATTTATATTTGATCGCCTAAATACTTGGAACTTTTTTATGTCTCTTTGTCGATTTACTGGGAAGTTCCACATCACTACAGGAGCCTTTTCTATTGAATCCCATATTATATCCACATCCTGTGGTGGCGGGGGCGGAACCGTCTCTACACATTCAGCCACTAATCTTGGACTTGCAGCTGAAGATACCATAATTGCAGATACCACCATATCTTCAGAATCATCTGAAAATGTTTGAAACTCTAACAAATATATTGCTCGAATTTGATAAACGTAAACAGAACCATAAGCAATTTTTATGTCAAATGCTGATGTTGTGTTACTGTTCTCTATAAATATAGGAGATTTTTTTATAAGAGTTCCGTTTTCAGCTCTCTCAAATTTGTCTATTATGTATCCAATATGTTTTCTTGTTGGTAAAAACGATGTGTCTTTTGGTGAAGTTCTCTGATATACGGGGTCTACAACAATATCAAATTCCGACTCCTGTATACTTTCAGGTTTAGACCTGGATATTTCCTCACCTTGAATTTCTGATGCTTTTACTAATAATGGACCAATCTCATCTGAAAATATACCTAAAGGATCTGTTGCAGAAGTAGTCAAGGAAGTATTTAGGATTTTATTATTTATCCTAATTCTTGTCTTTACTCTCTTAAGCTTTTCAAACGTACTATCAATCCTTTCCTTGATCTGATCATTGTCATAAAACTTCGCACCTGACAAGCCTAGATCTGTTAAGGAGTCAATAATCGCTTGGTTCGGAAGATCCTCTGAAGAGATTTCTCCTGCCAAGTATTTTGCCGCATCCAATAAAGATACCTTGTTTGTATCTATACTATCTGCAAGAAATTCTAGCTGATCATTTATTGCTCTTGCCGTTTGAATATTTTTTGAATTAAGTCTCTTTGCTAAAGACCCTGATGCAAGAAGGTACATTTTCCCATCTAGACCTGTATCTTGAAACTCCATCCCAGTAAATCCAGAATTTGAAAACTCTTCTTCTCTATATATTTTATTTTGATTAACTCTTATAAATTCATTTCTTGAAGATAGATTTGCTGAAAATTCAGTTCCAATACTGAAGTCACCAGCCAAAGAGACTTGCGTCCAAGACATCTTTACGTATCTTGCGATATCGTTATTCTTGTCAAGAAATCCAGCGTCAAAATTTAGGGAGCCTTTCTTTAATATGTCAGGCGCCACCGAACCCTCTTCATTGACTCTCTCATCAGGCGTAAAGAACTTGTATACGAATTCAAAGTTAAAATTTCTAACTTCTGGGGTGTCTACTGCTACAACTGGCCTGGATGGGTATGATACCGTCATTAGATTACACCTCCAACTATAGTAGATATAGTAACAAAAAATTGATCAAACTGAACATCGTTTTTAAGATTTCTTTCTTTAATCTTTGTTGGTGATGAAAGAAGATTCCTTTTTTGCAACAAAGCATACATTCTCGCACCTGATACTGTCGACACTGTTTTTTCTAAATCGATCTCAAAAAGATCTGGATCAACTGGTATATTGATTATTCTTTCGAATATCTTTGGAGACACAATCCTTGCAGCCTGTGACTTTCCGCCTGTCAATAAAGATTTTGGACTATATAACTTAATGAAATTTATTAAGTCTTCCGTAATCTCTACAGAAGCTGATCTGCTTACTCCTGGGAATGTCGGTGGAGTAATCTGCTCAGTAAAATTTGTATTAAGCCTAAATGTATCGATCTTTTCTAAAAGATCAGAAATCTGTGGGCTTGAAGACTTAAGCTGTTCAATGGTCAAAGCCTGCCCACTTATTCCTTGAACGTATGTTTCGATAAGTGTCTTGAATCTATTTTGAGACTCAGAATCAATCATTCCATTAAGTAAGTCATCGTTAACGAGGTATTCAGACTCATCTAGAGAAATTCCAGTTGTCAACTTTATATAAAGCTCAAGAACGTAACTAGTCAGATGATTAAATACCATTTTAAACTTTTGTTCCTGAGTCAGAAATGAATAATCTGGGTTTAGAAGAACGCTTGAAAAATTGTCACCCTTTCCTTTTGACTTTCTTGAAAAGTCTTTCATAAAGTTTACACCAAGTATAGACAACGCATCAGGGTTGAACCCCTTTTGAACATCCAAACTATTTAGGCTTGATCTAGAAACGAATCTTGACAATTCATAAATGTAAGGAATAGGCTTGAATACTATTTCTTCGAATTCAATACTTTTTCTATACACATTTATTGAAATAACATCTTTTTCCTTTTCTCCGATAGAGTTGAATGTTTCAGAGTTGACAGATATTTCATTTTCAAAATTTGTCGAAAAACCAGAAGGTATTCCAACTGACAATATTTTTAAATTAGAGCTTTTACTTGGTCTGTACTGAGGTAGGTTGAAGACCAAATTCATAATTTTTCTTTCATTTTCAGAAATAATGCTTCTGTCTAAGAATACAGGACTTCTTTTAGTTTTCTTGCTTCTTCTAAATATCTTTTTTCTTCTTCTAGTTGTTCCCTTATTGCCAGACGTTCCTCTAAACAGTCCCGAGCTTCTACCTGGAGTTCTTGTCGTTATCATTGACAGCCCCTCACCAGTATCTAGATCGTCTAGTGCTTTTCTAGCTAAAATAAATTGACCCTCATTGATCATCGAAACCTTTTCTTTTCCGTCAACACCTTCTAGTAATTCTTCAAACTTTCTTGCGTTTGGACCATCATCAACTCGAAAAAAATCAGCCGCATCAGAATATGCAGAGTTTACCCTCTCTGTTGTTCGCTGTAGTCGACTTACTATCTGTCGCGTTAAAGTTGCCTCACCTTCTAACTTTCTCTTAATGTCAAAAATAGAGGTATAAAAACTATCATCTCCAAACGCAAGCCCTCCAATTCCAGACTCAACAGGTCCAGACTTTCTAACCTTTTTTAGTCTTCTAATAAAATTCTGTATCTTTATTGGACTACCCAAAAAGAAAAGCTTATCATTGCCAGTTTCGCCTTCAGGACTAATTGAAGGCTCAGATATTCCATCGAAATACTTTTCAACGAAAGCAAGATAAGCCTCAAATGCCATAAGTGCAATAGTCGTCCTGTTCAACCGATTGAACCTTGTTCTCTTTCCTTCATCGTCAAAATATATCTTCTCACCAGCCTGAACATCTAAAGAAGATATAAAATCAACAATTCTATTTAAGATAACAAGCTTTCTTCCAGTTATAAGATGAGTGAACAATGTTGATGTTCGAACAGAGCTATTCCCAGTAACACTTGCATTTTGATTATTATCACGAATTTTGTCAACGATAGACTTGGAGATGAAGGCTAAAGCTGTATAGCCAGCATCCCTATCTGTTGTGTCTACATTCTGAATATCGTCAGCTGAAAATATGTTTGAAACATCAATATTGTCAACTTGTTCATTACCTAGTGCAGCCAACAAACCTAGTGAGGCCGCCTGTGAGTTTAGTGAATTTGACTTTTTAATTTCAGGCAAATCCTTATATTTTACAATTTCCTTTTCGGACATTTCCTTAAAGAAATTTGGAACACTTGTGTTTGCAAATTTCGAAGAAGGCTTTCCAATAAATCCAAGGGCTAAGATATACTGGAATAGTAAGTGTTTCACCTCTCGATCTGTCGTTGCGGCTTTGAGAATAGCGATCTCACCCCAACTCCCAGGATAAACAATTTGATCTACAAAGGTTTGCTGGGCTTGGTTGCTTAAGACCTTTTCACTACACTCTATAATGTCTTCAACAATTTCTCCAAACAAATGGTGTGGCTTTAATTTTCTTTTTGTTGCACTCAAGTCCAAAAGACTCTCAACAACCGTCACAGCATCGCTAGAAATCTTTTCAAACCTTTTTTGATATGCTGATAGGGCATCAAGGCTGAATGGCTCTTCGCCTTCTAAAATAGTGTCTACGAACGCATGTGACCCTGGTATATACAATCTTTGACTCTCGTCTCGAACGTAAACATTCTCAAATGGAAGGATGGTCTGATTCTTCGAATCTTGAAATCGCAAAAGAGAACATAGTGAGTTACTTCCAATAACAGGGTCCGTTATCTTACTTCCAGGTTGCCCAAAAATAAATTCAAATGGATTACCTGTGTCATCGCCGCCGAATGTGTTTAAAATAATATCAGTGACCTTACTATCCCCAAGTCCTCTTGATACTCTAAATTCCTTAGAGAGTATCGCAATCAACATCTTTACTCTGTCATCAGCTTCACTTGGTAACAAGTCTAAAAATTGACCAAATGGTGTTCCAACTAAAGAAAAGTCTATATTTCTAAGCAACTCTATATTAAATTGAAAACTCCCATCAGTAATATCTATTTCTTCATTTATAAATTTTCCGAAATCCCTATCATTGTTTCTTGTTACGTTATTCGCGCCAGGTAGTCCTAATGAAAAATTTAGATTACCTATCTGTGGGCTCGGAGTCTTATCTTTTCCGAATAAAGATGGAGAATACTGATCTAAGACCCCTTTAGAGTCAAACAAGAATTGCCCAAATACTTTTGTACTTGAAAAGTTTAGAAATCCATTTTCTGAAAATCCAAAATCATCAACTAAAAAGTCCTTATATCTTTTTGAGACAACTATTTCATTAGCATAGTTGTTATTGACAAGGTAATCATCCTTCTTTATGTCAAAAGATCTTTTTAGATTTTTTATCTTTTCAAAAATAGATGTCATAAAAGAAACAGAGTTTCTTGCACCGTCTATCTCTCTTAAGTAATCTTTTCCAATAGCTGTAAGAATTTTGTCAGCGTCTTCTGTTTCCTCAAGGCTCTCTATTAGGGTCTTTACGTGCTCAAACCGCAACTCTCTTGACGCAATAGACATACCTATAAAGTCCCCTGTATCGCTAAGCAAAAACCCTGACTCATCAGCGAAAACAGAGTTGTAGTCTGTAAGACAAAGAATCTCAGGTCTTTGATTTGAAATCCCCTTAAGCTTTATTGGGTTGAAAGATAATGTTAATGGACTAATAGGAAAGCTGTTTAGTCCAAATGGAGATAGGGGAAAAACAGTATTTAGGCTTGGTAAAGTTGACTGTACTTGAGTAAACTTATTTGAGCTTGGTAAAGTTTGAGCCTGAAATATTGGAAACCCATTATTTGTTGCTATGCTGGACTTTCCGACAACTATAGGGGGAGTTTCTTCATTTTCAGTATTTGCTTGCGACTGAACCGCCTGCATGTTTAGGTTCCCTACCTTTATAGGGGACAAGTTTAATTTTAATCCAGTCATTATACAATCACCTCGTCAGAAATTAGCATTGGACCATGTTCATATGTTTTATATACTGGGATTATTTTATATCGGAATGAACCAGGCTCTTTTGATGTTTCCATATCTAAAAATTGAATAACATTTGATGAAAATTTCGTATGAGCTTTTCCAATAATTTCTTCTGCTCCGAACCTTTCTGTAATGATTAGGAAGTGGTCAATTAGGTCTTTCGACCCTGAAACGTTCCATCTTAATACAGTAATTCTCTCATTGAATCTAGTAACTTTTGCATTGTATATTCTTGGTTGAGACATCTCTACTGTTACATCCTGACTTACAAAATTCCCAACATTTCCAAATTCAAAGGCTCCCTTGCTATGATTTGACTTTAGTGATTCTGGAGTTACTATATTTCCTTTACTTAATGTAACTGGGTGTAGAAACTTTAAAGGCAAGATCTCTACCTTTATTCCAACACTGTTCTCTTTTGTTTCTGTTGTGTTTTCAAACAAAGAGTTTGGTGCGCGAAGTAAAGCTGATACGATGTATCGATATGTTCGACCTGACTTCAGTGGGGTAACAGAATTTACTTCTCGATTAGCTGCGTCGCTAAATACATCCCCAGAAAAAGTTCCAAAATGCTCGCTTTCTCCTGTTGACAAATCTACTCTTCTTATCGAATGAGTTATTAAGTTGTCAAAATTTGCTTTTTCATTCTCTAATTCTTTTTGATAAAGAGAGGCAAGACCTTGCTTTTCCAGTAGAGCCTTAAGTATTGTCGAATCATTATTGGAAATATTGGAAACTATCTTAAATTGAACATCTAAACCCGAATTTATTGTTCGAACTCTAGGCAAAGACATCGTAGTATCAACAATACCTACGGAAAATGGAGTGTATTCAATGTAGTCACAACCTGTTGCCAACTCTTCATCTCCATTTTCGAAAAGAAGAATACAACAATACTCATAAACATGACCAGATTTAACTAGTTTGTCTAAAAAGGTATATGTTGTCTCAGTGTCAGAAACTGGAACAGTTGACTTATTTAAATCTTTAGATGGAACAGTTCTAAATTTTTTCTCAAAAACTGTCTTATCTCTTGTGAGAACCCTTATTGCAGAGACTCCAGGCGGCAAGCTAAAAACCTCTACTTGAACACCCTGCTGTGCAACTTGAGCGATTACTCCTGCATATACAAGTCGATTACTAAGTTTTGTTGAAACTTTTGTCCTAACAGATGGAGCAACAACATTTGTGTAGACGCTTCCAATCTGATCTATTTCACCAGATGGAATTACTCGATATATTATATCACTAGCATTTCCAACTAAGTCTTCAAACACAATTGTCCCATCACTCCTTTTTAAGTCTAATTTAGAAACAAAAACATATTCTGCACCCTCAAGCCTTTTCGTTTTCTTGATCTCCTTTCTATAAATTGATACAGAAACAGCATTGTTGTCTTTTTGACTTATTTCTAAAAGATTTTTTCCAGGCTTATTCAAACTAACAACATTTACAATTGGTGGAATGGTTGGAGTTTGAATAATTTTTAAATTCTGGGCGTGATCAACTTTTTTAGAAATCTTTTGTAAAACAATCCCATTTTCTCCAATAAGTTCAAAGTGAACCTGAAACTCTCCCAGTCCATTTAGAAAATTTGGTTGAAACGACATAGTTTTACCAATCGTTTCTATTGTGTTAAAGTTTTTCACCACAATAGGAATAACTGTTGAAATTTGCAAACCCTTATCCATTGTATTTGATGGATTAAAACTAGTAAGAGTCTTATAAGCTATTTGATTGATCGCCTTTAGTGGAGATAAAGCTTTTATTGTCGAGACCCCCTTAAAGCTATTAGTATAAGAAGTGCTAAAATTTGTGGTTATTTCACCGGGATCTATCTTGTCTTTGATGATTGATGACAAGCTTAGGGACTGAACTGTCTTACTTGTGGGCTGAGCTTTAAATATTGTTTGTTGAAGAATCGGTTCAGGAGCACTTTGTTGAGATATCGCTTGAATTGGCATCAAATTGAATGTAGTCTTTTTTGTTGGCGCTAGAAGACTTGAATTTGAAATACTCGTTGTAAAATCGCTTATTTGTGGCTGAATTGCTAAATTTAAGTTATTATTCTTCGTATCTTTTTTTACGGAACTTATCTGAAGAATGTTTGAAACAATAGCTAAAGGCGATGGATTTTGACTTACTGAGTTTAGAGTAAAGATTGATTGTGGTTTTGGAAGATCTTTTGGAGTAATGTAGATTTTAACTGAAAATGCATTCTTCTTAAGGGCAGCAGCCGTATCTATGGTGTATGAGAAGTTGTATACAGATAACCCTTTCCCATACCTTGCTAAAGAAGCAAAGTTCACATTATCAATAGAGATAATATCAGATGACAATTTTGGCTTAATGAACTTCATTGCTACTCAAACACCATAGTAAATAGATTAACAAACGTATGTCTGCCCATACTATCTAAATACACCTTTCCAGCGAAGAAAACATGAGCATCTCCACTTTCAAATGGAAATGAGCCAAAATCAATAACATCTAGCTTAGACATGTTATTTGGAGACACTTCAAATAGTTGAGCAAAAATATTGTTTGTTCTTGAGGTTTCTGTAAATTCAACTGTTTGAGACTCTAAACCCTCTAAATCGCCCATCAAATCTTCGAATGTAAAGATTCCTAACTGATTTAGTGGACGATACTCACCCATCTGAGAACCCTTAGGGTTATCTAAAGAAGGCGAATTTCTGGGTGGTAGGAATTTGAAATTGTCAATATGGGACAGTCTCTTGTCTTGAAATAGGCTATCTACCTTATCTACAGATATTGCCTGAATTTCTGATTCTGATATTGGAAGATCGTCAGTCATTGTGAATACTGATTGAGTCTCAGATATTCTAAAATTTGTCTCGTCTGAGAAAAAGTCATTACTTCCAATAATTCTCAACTTATCAAAGTTCTTTAAAGAACCACTCAACAAGTCATTTGATAGAGACGAAAAGACATTACTAGATGTTACAAATTTTCTAGTACCAGCAGATTGAGATCCAGAGATTATTTTTCCACCAAATACATTCAATCCGCCTTCTGACTCTAGTGGCATTAGCTTTCCTGAGTCATCTGCCTCAAATGTAATCCTGTCTTGTGGAACTGATGCCGCTTCAAAAAACAGTCTTTCACTGGCATCAGCAGTTCCACTAAGGATATCTCCTTGATAAAAGGTACTTCTGTCGCTAAATGATGCAAACCTTATACGAATATCCCCACTAGCTATCTGTCTACGACCTTCGCGTGTAATTATTGTATCTAAGATACGATTTTTGCTATTGAGAATACCTGCCATCCCTAAACCTGTAGAACTAAATATCGTCTGAGAAAAACTTTCGAAACATGAAAATACTTCTATATGCCATTATACTGCATAATAGCAATATTGATTACAAAGACGAAGTATTGAGAATAGACTTACGGTAATACAATTTCTACGTCAGGAAGAGGACCCCTGTTCCTCCCAGCATCTCCCTTGTCTGCATCAAAGTATGGTAACGAAGACGTTGCCTCTGTTGATACATTGCTACTAAATGTGCTCTCAGGATCAATTTCTGAAAATTTAACACTTACTGGTGACGTGCTTATTATGGGTGTAACAATATTATTGTTCTCGTCCATCGTTGTATAATATTTAGAATATGGCCGTTGCTCCAGCATGTCTCTAAAGTGCCCAAAATGATCATATCTAAATATAGCCCTACTATTCTGTGGTAGCCCATTTAGAATTCCATATTTCCAGCCTCGAATAGACACTCTTCTCATAAATCTATAACTTGTTGGTGTCGATTCTTCTTGTAAAAATTCGGCAGATCCACTTGAACCAATACCTATTCCGTATATTGACTTTAGAAGTTTAGACTCACTAGATACTCCATAATCTAAATTGTCAGATAACAACTCTTGCTCTTTAGAGTTCTGTGTAGGAATTGATCTAAGTATTGCAACAGAAGAAACAATATATCCATTTTCATTTACAACACTATTGAGTGGGGAAACTGTCCTGCTTATATCTTGATACCTTGGTTCAAACGGGTATGAGCGAATCCATTCTGTATTGTAATACTCTGTATCAGGAGAACTCGGATCTGACACATTTCTTGAACCCATAACGAATACTCCAACAGTATTGGTTGCAAAAATAGCATTAAAATCTAATATACTAAATCCATCTCTAGACCAAATCTCGTCTGGTCTTGGCATCATGGTATCAAAATATCTTTCACTTGACTGAACATTTACGCCTCTCAACAAAGATGAGCTAAATTGAGGCGTAGTTCCAAGAATTGTACTTCCATAGATTCCCCTAGAGGAATCTGAAAGATTACCAGTTATATACTGATCTAAATAAGAGCCTTCAAAAGAAGATCTTCCCTCAACATCAAATTGATCGACAGCAGGAATGTTTGACTGAATTGATTCGTGAATAGCATCTGATGTTAGAAGTTGATTCAACGTATCATGATGCTCTACCCCTTCCCTTATTTGACTTCCATAAAAAACAACATTCATGGTTCCTGTAATCATGTCTACATCATGGGCACCAGTCAAAACCATATTCTGAGTTGTCGGAAATTCAATAAAGTCCCCATCATGAACTGGTCTAAATTTAGATATGGAAAATAAAAGCTCATCTCCAGGTAACAAAAGGTATGGAGAATACGCTCCTTGTTCTACATTGTATATCTTTATGGAAGGGGTAAAGCTGTATCGAGGTGGTGACTTAATCTGATCTACACTTCCTGGTGACACAAAATCTTTTCCAAAATAAGAGCGTCCAGAAGACGATCCATCCATAGATCTTCCAAATGGATTTTTAGCTATAATAAGAGACTCTCCGAATGTTGGACCAATATCTATTGAAGCTGTTGCAAAACCAAGACTAACAACACCATTTGATACATGTGGAGATAGCTCCATCTTAATGGTTCCAGAATATTGACTATTCGTTCCTGAGATAACAACATGAGGGTTTGCAAAAGACAAAAAACCTTGTGGTGTTGTGTGAAAACCTTTTGTTGAGAATTCTGATGAAAAGTTATCTCCAACTGGGATTATTGTTCCACTCAATATAACTTCTCTATGATTATCTTTTGATTGTTTTTGTATAGCAAAAGTCAAACATGGACCACCAGCAGAATATCCGTCACCCGTGCCCGCCTCTAAAGTAGTTTTATCATCCATCCAACCAGGACCTGTTGATATCGGAAATTCTACAATGACCTTTTCTAACAAGAACGGATGAGAGATTGCTGGTGAAAAAAGGTTTCTATCTTCTGCTTTGTAGCTTGACAGCCTAGTCATGGCTCCTGAAACTTCATTCGGGCCAGGATTTAGTGCCCGAATAAGACCGCCTTCGCTTGGCCTAGAACCAATACCAGATTGCCCAGCTCCATTCAATGCACCTGTCAAAATCATAGTTCCCATATAATTAAAAAGTTTTGACTCTTCATTTCCAGCAAGTGACAAAATGCCTTCGCTTGACCCATCAAGATGACTTGTTTCTAGATCTCGCCTTATCCTCTCCCAGGCCATTAGATCAAAATCGTAATAGTATATAGAAGAAGTATTTGGTGATAGTTTGATGCTGCTTGTTATCGGAAAAGAATATCTCAATGCTGTTTTAGATACTAGTTTGGACTGAAATCCTAAAGTTGTATCTTTTACAGTTGAACCTGTTAGATAAAAATCACTAGTTCTTCCTTGCTCATAGAGCTTTTTATCTTCAAAAAATGGAGTTTGTGGCTCTTCTCCTCCTGGAAATACAACAAATGGATCAGACACTCCCTTAAGCGTTCTGCCTATGACAGATATGTCAGTCTCTAAATCAGATGATAGAGCCTCAGAATTAACATTCAGTCGTGTTGGAAGATTAATGAGGGAAGAGTTGCTAAATATAACTGTTTTGGAATCATCAAACGATATAGCAAACCCTCCAGTTCTAGAGTCTCCAGTTCTCGCTATTGTAGGATAAGATCCTGTTATTGAATCCCTGATTCTGATGTCCACTCTAGGTGGCAGGCCTTTAAAAACATTACTTGTCATCTTAGTAGACCCCCAAAGGCGAGTGAGTCAGTCCCTTCCCTGTTAGAGTATATAAAGCCTGAAGTAGAAGACTTTGTACGATCTCTCAAAAAGTGATCATCTGAACTTCCGGTCATTGCCAATATTACAGAATTTATTTCCGTATTATCTGATGATACTAAAAATTTGTTATAAATACTTGAATCATCAAAAGGGTTGACAGTTCTTTCAGAGTCTCCACTAACTCCAGGAAGAAACATATTTACAATGGTATTTGCCGAATCTAAAAAATAATCAAAAGAATCATTTTGAATAAGTTCAAAGAAAGAATTTTTTACATCTGACTTCCCAAATCTATCAAGGTTTCCGTCCATAAGTGCGCCTTTGATCGATCTCTCGTATGGTGGTTGACTCTTAAAAGAAGCTATTCCTCGAATCTCTAATGGCTCAAGAGAACCATCAATAGGCAAAAAGTCTCCAACTAAAATTTCAGATCCTCCAAATTGGGTAGGGTCTTGCAAGTAAGTTTCAGATACGATTCTCTCTCGATCACTGAATGACGAACCTTCTTCGAATGGCTTTGATTGATCGAAACTTATTTTTTCTAAATAGAAGTCAGGATCTCCTGTTCCCATTTGTGGGAGAATTGAAGCATTTCTTTTTACCTTACTCCTTACAGATACTCCTTGCGATAGTCTTTCAAACGAAGAAATATCAATACCTCCTGAGACAGGTTGATCCACTACTCTTATTGCTGGTGCTTCTATGTAAGGTTCGATAGACATATTAGTATTTCTTTACTACTCCTACAATCTGTTGTAATAGTATAGCACCTTTTTGAGTATTTCTTTCTGATGCATTTAGGTATTGGTCAACATTCAGATTTTCATACTTTGCCCTTTCAAGCATATGACTTTCAATTACGAAGTTTACACCTCTAAATTTCGTCTTTCTTGGTAATAGTGCTTCTATAAATGTTCCAATACTTCGATCAAACCATTTGAAAAATTCGAAAAATGACTTGAGATTAATCTTTCCCGTCAGTCTATTGAAATAGATTTCTCTAAGGTTTTCTAGACCAGGGTAGTCAGGGGAGAATTGAAGTTCAGGATCTCCTAAAATATTGTCTAAAGACTCCAGAGTGGAGAATATGTTTACCATGTCCTGATCTAAGGCATCGACTATACTAAAATCGATTGTAAATCTAGTATCGTCTTGAGGCATTTCATTAGCGTCTATTTTGTGAACAGTTCCAAAAGTAGCGTTGTTCTTTTCTGCTATTGAAAAATTTTGATATCCTCGTGCTCGAACCTTATTTGTTGTTGACGCTTCATCAAATTTGGGGGAAATATGCGCAAAATAAAATGTTTCTGGCTTAATCACGTCCTTAGTAGACTCAAACCCAGACCCAACTAAGTGAAGGTCATTTTGAGAAAAGTCAAACACCAATATATTTCCGCTTGCATCAGATCCAGTCAAAACCTGATCTGTTCCTGCGTCGATCCTCAATCTACCAAATGACCCTGATGCATCTGTTACGAAATTGAAGTTAGATAAAGGATCCTCTACACCAATAGACTTAAAGTTTCTAACATGCTCTCTCCACTCATTTTTAGATAAGCCTTTTGACCAAAACCTTACTTGGCCGACCTTTCCTTCAAAAGATACTGTCCGTGCAGCTTCAGGAGCTATGTCCGTATCTGATAAGTACAAGAATCCTGATCCAGAATCAAAAGTGTCTTCTCCAATAACTAATCGAGAACCGAACTGGTTCATAGTCGATGACAATATTTCTTGAACATCATTTCTTTCATTATTTGAGTGCTCTAAAAAGAATGATGAAGTTGTAAATTCCTCTACAATTCTTCCCCGATCCGCTCTCGCAGCCCTTAGGAAGAATGAGGAGCTTACATCTGATTTTACAAAACCTGACTCAAGATACTCTGATGGATCATCATTTCTAAAGCGGCCAGCAGAAATACTCCATTGATTTCCGTCGAATACATTAACTCCAGTAAGCGATAACTGTAAAAGATTTGAATCAGAAGTAAGATCACTAGAGGGACGAGCAAACACCGTAACTTCTTCTGAACCAGATATCGCAAGCATATTGAAGTACGGGATTTCTCCACCAATAAAATCCGATGTTGTTCCTGTAACAACCAGCCTTGCCAAACTCTGAGTTGTTGCCCCAACCCTTCTATTTTTGGGAAACTTATAAATACCCTCAATTGTCCATGAGCCTGATGTAAATAGGCCGTCTCCGACGAGTGGAGAAATTCCATGAAGGCTACCATTACTTTGCATTGTCCCACTAGGTTCAGGATACCCCACTTCAATTCTAGACCCAGACAAGAAAGGGCTCTTAATAAGAGATGTAGTTCCTGACATATCAAGAAATGTTGATACCTCCGTCCTTATCTCTCTTTGATTTGAAAGATTTCTTTTTGTAGGACCGCCGAATTCTCTGATTCTAAAGTTAGAGTCTGGGTCTATTCCTATCGCCCTTATGAATGACTTTACGCTATGCAAAGTCCCCTTCGATCTGACTATCTCTTTTAAGTTTACAAGAATTCTTCTCCAAATTAGATTTTGAACATTTTGCAAAGAAGATGAAGAGCTTCCAAAGTCATTTTGTAAATTTTCTGCGTCTATAAATTGTTCTACAGAAGATCCGTTGAATAAGTTCGGTAAGGAAAATCCGTAATATTCTGCTATTTTTGGAAGAAGCTGATCTGTTGCAGCATTTCTCCCATCGTAATTGACATGTAAGGTTTTTCCAAAGTTGTCAATCATTATTTTCATTTCATCAAAAAACTTTGCCCAAATAAACAATATTGATTGTAATAATTGAGCTTGTCCAGTTTCTCCTGTTCCAGGCAAACTCTCACCAGTATACGCATCAACTAAAGTACCATCTACTGTTTCAAAAGCCTCTTCTGCTCGGCCTTCAAGGAAATAGTGTGGAGGAACAAGCTTTGTAATAACATTTGGATTTGAAGAATCATATCTTGTTGCAGAAGAAACTAAATCAACATTGTAGTCTATAAGAGGTTGGTAATTTGGAAACAATACAGGATTCAAATTGATATTCTCTGACAACATTGGATTCGCTATAGAGCTAGTTGATCTCAAAAGTAGACTGAACCCATCCTCACTTATTTGTGAATGCAAAGAGTTTCCAGAAGAATCAAGAACAACTCTATTTGTAGATGTCTCTCCAAATGAACCCGATGGTTCATTAAATTTATAATAAAGAACAAGATCTGGTGTTTGGTAAATAGATTTTCGAGCAAAAGCTTTTTGTTGCTCTATTGTTCTGACATCGTGAAAGAACCTGAACTCATCGAGTGCGCCAGACAATGTTTCTGTTGGTGAAAATAACCCACTAGAAGTATCTATCGCAGAACCAGAACCTATATTGAAAGGAGATACTGTAAAATCAATTTGTCCAAACTCAATAAAATTATCTGACTCTACTGACAATTTTTCATTTACATAAACTTTTAACTGATTAATTCCTGGTCGTCTATTGAATGTGGCAACTAAGTGGTTGAATCTCCCCTTTTCAAGAGGTGCTATCGCCTCAAGCTTTGCAGAGGCCGAAACTGCTGTAAAAACTAAATTTGCAGAAGTTGTTGAAGATGATTCGGAAAGAAAGAGAGAAACGCCTTGATTTGATCCAGAAACCTTTTGGCAAATAGTCTGATTTCCATTAACTTGCTCAGGAACATATAGTTGCATCTCCCAAGAAAACGATTTCAAACCAGGGTCTAATACTGACTCACCTGTTTGTTTTGTAGATATTGATTGAAATACTGAGCCAGCAAAATCTAGTACAGGAATATGTGTTCCGCCGCTTGCTCCAGATGATCCAGAAAAGAAAAGGAATCCTATATTTTTAGGAATATTGTCAAATATGTGCTTTTCAAACCCAGTTAGTGAATCTATAAATTCTTCAACTTCTTTCCTAGTTCCATCAAAAGCAAAATGATTAATGATTCTATCAAATGCTTGATGAACATTTACTTGTGCTGATTGAAAAAAGGTATGGTTTTCAAACTTGCTATAATCTAGATTTACTTGCTGGGTTGATCGAATTCCATCGCCAGGTGAGTCGTACCTAAAAGAAGATGTTGTTCCTAGATTTCTGTCACTTACCTCACTAAAGTTAATTAGACCAGTAGCCGTGCCTGAATCGACTACTCCCCTCACTACAGAGGGTTGGAATAATCCTGGGTTGTTAAACTTTAATTTGTTTTGTTGACTCATACTTCGACTCTAAACACTGCACCAATTTCATCAAAATCTAAAATGCTAGAAACACCAGTGTCTGTAAACTTCAGCTCTATTCCATAAACCCTACCTACTGGCAAATCTTCCATAAATAGATTGAAATACATTCCATTATTATCTATCGAAACTCTCGTTCCGTTATTGTCTTCATTGAATGGAACAATTATTTTTTTACTATTTGCATCTCGAATCTGATAGTACATGTTTGGAAAAATCAAACTCTTTTGTTCAATTGGTAACTTTGAAGCAACAAATCTAGATAAAGGGTTTTGTGCATAGATTCTAAATCTTGCCTGCTCAGTTGGTTGGTAGCTTCCACGATTATTCTTAATATTTACATTAAGGCGAGCGCGTGAGTTATCGAACGCAGATCTTTGAACAGTTTTTACAACTAAGCTTCCCGTAAAAAATCCCTGATTTCCATCTAAAGAGTGCCAAATTTCAACAAAAGTACCAGATCCAGCCGCGTCAATCTCTTTTCTTAATGATGAGGTAGAATTAGTATCGATAGCCAGATCTGCTACATACACTCCTGTTAGAAAGTTGTTATTTATAGAGTGTTGTGATGCTGTAACTATCTTTTCAAAATAGGTTGAGCTAGAAACAGATCCAGAAGTAAGTCGTAAAGCTAAAGAATTTTGTCCAGAAATCTCGGCGCCGTTGAATATGATATTTGCAGGTACTCCAAAATGAAAGTTGTTTAGAAACAAAGAACCAGACAGATCAAAGTAAAAATTTAGATGATCATCTTGAATTGAGTCATCAAAAACAACATCTATAATAGGTTGAAAGCTCGGATCGTTTGCATGTCTTGAAACAAATCTCTTAACAAACCTTGATTTTTGATCGGTTTCTTGTGTTCCTGAAAAGCTGATTCTAAATCCATGATCTGGTATTAGACCAATTAATGTGGCAGAAAGAATCTCTGTTACGTCTATTTCTAAGTCTTCATCACCTGTAGTAAACCTTTGTGTTACAAACAAGTTCTGCAATCCTGACCCTATGTTTCCAGTCTCTATGATATCAAGACCAGTGGAGCCGAGCGTTCCACTCGCTGAGGCGCCTTCAGCATTCCATACAGAGCTTACAGATGCTGTAATAAAGTTGGCAACGTCTAAGTCCCTAAAGACTCTCACGTCCCTTCCTATGCCCTCATCGAAGGATTGAGATAGTGGAAAAACAGCTATTGTAAAATTCGATGGAACAGTGTGTCCTTGGGACACGTCCTTCATCTTAAGCGTAGCTTTAAAAGTATTGTCAGAAAGGTCTAGGATCGAGCCTGTAAGGCTTCGAAGTGGATCTAAATCAAAGTGAATCAGAAGTCTTGATATTTCATCTACATTATTGACGCCAGATATAGAAGACTCATCATAAAGCTTGAATAAGTCAAGTGTTCCAGCAAGACCGACATTTGCATCCGTAACTCGACTTCCGTTGATTACCTTATTGGTAATCATTGTATCA
>Ga0222634_1000396_pt1 | contig 22170 bp, 14 predicted proteins | sample AntAcemetageno50_FD_179807 | JGI IMG/M metagenome (GOLD analysis project Ga0222634, IMG submission 179807) | Saline water microbial communities from Ace Lake, Antarctica - #50 | ecosystem: Environmental > Aquatic > Non-marine Saline and Alkaline > Saline | place: Antarctica: Ace Lake | collected...
AAGCAAATAAGATCCAAGCATCAAATACCAATGGAATCTTGTCTTTTGAGATTTATGTGTAACTTGGTTTTTGCATCTTGCATCTTTCATTCTTATTGCTCTTCAATAACCTTGATTCCTAGCTCTTCTATCTGCGCTGTTGGCATAGGGGCAGGCGCACCGAGCATGACATCTTTTGCTTTTTGATCCTTCGGGAAGGCAATGACTTCACGGATATTTGGCTCTTCACACATGATCATGACTAGTCGATCCAATCCCAAGGCAATGCCTCCATGTGGAGGAGCACCGTATTCAAAAGCTTTTAACATATGACCGAATTTTCGTTCTTGTTCTTCTGGCCCGATCCCCATGATTTCAAATACTTCTTTTTGTAGATCTTGTTCGTGTATACGTAGAGATCCACTTCCTAGTTCATATCCATTGAGTACGGGGTCGTAAGCAACGGAACGTGCCTTGATTGGCTTTGTACGCATGAGTTCTAGGTCCTCCATATTTGGCCTCGTAAATGGATGATGCACAGAGCTTACCTCTCCTGTGTCTGGATGTTTTTCAAACATGGGGAAGTCGGTGATCCACACATAGCTCCATATGGATTCGTCGATGATTTCTAATTTCTTCGCAACAGCTTTGCGCACTTCGCCCAGTGGCTCTAGCGCAAATGGGTACTGCCCTGCGGCAAAGAAAATAATGTCACCGTCTGCTGCACCTGTTTCTTTCAGGAGGGAAGCCATGAATTCGGCAGAGGTATTTTTTACAACAGGTCCACTATCTTCGCCAACACGCACCCATGCCAATCCCTTGGCACCGTGTACTTGCGCAAGCTGTGTGAGTTCGTCGATATCTTTGCGACTAAAATCTGCTGCACGTGGTACTTTCATAGCTTTTACGTACCCGTCTTCCATAGTTGCACAGGATTCAAATACGGTGAATCCGCAGGTTTTTGCAAGCTCTGTAATGTCTGTAAATTCCAGACCGAAACGCAGGTCTGGCTTGTCGGATCCGTACGTATGTATGGCGTGTTCGTAGGTCATACGGGGGAATGGTTTTTGTTGGATCTTCTTATCTGGCCGCACAGCTTGCGTTACCTCTATAAGACATTCTTCCATAGTAGAAAGTATGTCTTCCTGTTCGCAAAAACTCATCTCGATCTCAAACTGTGTGAACTCTGGTTGGCGATCTCCGCGCAAGTCTTCGTCACGGAAGCATCGTGCAATTTGGAAGTATTTATCCATCCCGCCGACCATAAGCAGCTGCTTTAGCTGTTGTGGACTTTGCGGTAATACATAAAACGTACCAGGGTACATGCGTGACGGTACCAGATATTCCCGAGACCCTTCTGGTGTTCCTTTGACCATAATAGGTGTTTCGACTTCTATAAAATCATTTCGGTAGAAGTATTCACGGATCTTTGCGCTAATGGTGTGACGCATACGTAAGTTTTTTTGCATCCGCTCACGACGGAGGTCTAAGTATCGATACTGCAGTCGTACTTCTTCTCCTACATCTTTGTCTTGGTCGATTTCAAATGGTGGTGTTTTGGACTGATTCAACACTTCTAGTTTTTGAACCACCACCTCCACTCCTCCTGTAGGGTTATCTTCTCTTTGTGCGCCTTCTACGCGCTCGCGAACTGTTCCAGATACTTTCAGTACCCATTCAGGTCGTACGCTTTCTGCGAGAGCAAAGAGCTCTGCATCTTCAGGGTTGATAACGACTTGTGTAAATCCGTATCGGTCACGAAGATCGATAAAGATCACTCCTCCATGGTCTCTGCGTCTGTGTACCCATCCACAAAGGACAACTTCCAAACCATCATGTTCGGTACGTAATTCGCCGCAGGTGTGAGATCGTAGCATTGACTGGATTGTACGGGCTTTTGGTAGCTGTTTCTAGTAATATATGAAGGATTACGAGGAGAACAAGGATTGCAAGGAAAACGAGGATCCTTGTAATCTTCGCAATCTTTGTAATCTTTGTAGTCCTTACAGCAATTTATTCATCGCTTCTTTGAACTCTTCAACATCTTTAAACTCCCTATGGACTGATGCAAAGCGAATATAGGCGACTTTATCGAGCCTTTTAAGTTCTTTCATGACGTCGTTTCCTACAGTAGAACTGGCAACTTCTTTCTTATTTGCCCCCCATTTTTCCTCGAGTTTCGTGAGCATTTTATCCACTCTTTCTTGGGAAACAGGCCTTTTGGTACACGCAGCCCAAATGCCGCGCTGTAGCTTGTCTCTGCTATAGGGCTCTCTGGTTCCGTCACGCTTGATGACGATGAGTGTGCTCATTTCTTGACGTTCAAATGTTGTGAGACGATGTCCACATTTATCGCATTCGCGACGCCTGCGTACGGCACGTCCGTCTTCTGCCAAACGAGAATCTACCACAGATGTATTTGCACTTTTGCAATGAGGGCAATGCATGGGGGAAGTGTAAAACGGAAAGTGGAAAGTGGAAAGAGAAAAAAGAAAGACTCGTCACATGAACGAGTCTTATGTTTTTCAGTGCTGAGCACTGAGCGGTCACCACCGTAGTTTTAGATCTCCATCGGGGTACGGAACCCCGTTTCCTCCACCTGAACCCCCTCCTCTTAGTATGTGTGTTACCAGTTTGGGGGTTACCTTATCTGGGGAAACGTTGTCGAAGCCCCTTGCTTCAAGCAGTGGCACTACTGCCGCTTGCCAGGTTTTAACCTCTTTGGCTTTTGATCGATATGATGAATGAATACACATCATCATAATGCCAAATAGCGTTATCGCGATTACATTTTTCTTCATAGCTATCTCCTGATGGTTGAAGGTGAAGGATCGACTAAATAAACTAAGTTTATTATAATACTAATATAATATTAGTCAATTATAATAGCATGTTTATAGATGAATTTATAGTATTAATATATGAAATTCATCTATAAAATAGTAATTTTCACCTTATCCGTGTCGGATTTTTAAGCACAATACCGATAGCGCAAGGAGATGACCACGAGTATGCCTGCAATGTACCCTAATATATCGATGCTCATAGAGAAGAGGGGAAATCACTTTTCATTTTCCACTTCTATCCCTCCTTTTCGGACAACTTCCATTGTATCTTTGCTCATGTTTACAATGGTTGAGCTTTCATTTTTTGGGAGGTCGCCATCATCCAAGATGAGATCGGGAAGCAGATCGTTGCCTGCGTACTGTTTTTGTATTTCTGTGACAGAGTATGGGTTTTGTTCTCCGTGAATATTTGCAGATGTTGTTGAAAGCGGAGAGCCAAATGCTTCTACCAGTTTTTGTGCGGTGGGGTGAGAGGAGATGCGGATGCCGATGGACGAGATATGAGATATGAGACTTGAGACTTGGGATGTGAGATGTGAGACTTGAGGGGTGATGAAGATGGGTGTGGGTGTTTGGGGGAGTGTTTTTAGAATAATGGTCAATGGACCGGGTAAATGTTTTTTTGCCAATGCCTGCGCAGCATCGTTCCACTCGGTGTACTTTTGTGCTTCTTCGATAGAGGAAAACAACGCGCTGACAGGTTGTGTATGTGGGCGTTTTTTTATGGCAAAGAGTTTTTGCAGTGCGTCCGGGTTTTGCAAATCACACGCTAGTCCGTAACACGTCTCCGTTGCGTGTGCGACGATGCCTCCGGATCGTAGTATTTCTAGGGCTGCCTGAATACTGCTTTCTGATACTGGTAATGCCTTCATGTATTCAGTATTACGTATTATGTATTAAGGGGCAATTATCAGAGTTTTATGAAACGTCATATTTCTGCATGATCTCTTCTAGTTTTTTCTCGAGTACTGTCGACATGTTGATCGTCAGTGGTAGTGGAATGTTTTGTTCACCGATTTGCAGTTGTACTTTTTCTTTTCCGGGATAGGTTTCCAGAACTTTTTTAATATCGAGAAGCATGGTTTTGGGAGCCCTAGCAGGCAAGGTAATGGTGTGGATAGAAATGGACATATCCGCTTTATTGTCCGTTGAGGACTCTGTCTTAGGAAGCTTTTTAGAAGTCTTTGCAGGAGCTTCTTTTGGCGTTTCTGGGAGGGGTTCTTCTTTTTTGCTGGAAACAGCAACAGTTTCTCCTGCAATAACATTCCCTTCTTCGTCGACCATTTCGATCTCGTCGTCCATATCTTCTGTGCTAAGACTTAGCCCCTTTGCCGCCTCTTCTTCGTCAAAGAATCCACTGGATTTCGCATTTTCGATCATGCGTGTAAGCGATACTTTTTTAATGGTATTGGCACGAATCTGCAGTTGCCCTACGCGTACATCTAGGGTTCCTTCGATAATGATCACAATATCAGGTAGTTCTAGAAAAGCAGCACCTTCGGCATACGTTCGTGGAAAAAGGGTCACTTCGATTTTCCCTGTTGGGTCTTCCAAGGAAATAATGGCCATAGTTTCCCCTTTTTTGGTGGTGATTTTTTTGATGCTTTCCACAATTCCTCCAATGGTTACTTTTTTCCCTGCATCCTCCGCTGTCAGTGTTTTTCTAAGCTGAGCTTTTTTGGCAATATATTTGGAGAGTCCTGCCAGAGGGTGGCTGGATACATACATACCAAGTGTCTCTTTTTCCCATTGTAATTTTTCGAGGTTGGTTGCTTCCACTGTTTCTGGGAAATCAATTTTTGCTGCTTCGTGGTCTTCCATTTGAGAGAAGAGATCTGTTTGTTGACTACTGACATCGCTAATAGCTTTCGCAAATTCGACGATTTTATCGTAATGTTCTACCACCTGCTTTCGCTCTGCGAGGGAGTCGAGCGCACCAGACTTTGCGAGTGCTTCGAGTGTTTTTTTGTTGAGCACTTTTGCGAGAATGCGCTTTGCGAAGTCTTCGATTCCTGTGAATTTTCCACCTTCCATTCTTGCCTCAATGATCTGTAGTACAGAACTATCGCCGATACCTTTTACGGCAGTGAGTCCAAAGCGAATGGCGTTGTGTTCCCCTTTTTGCTTTGCAGGAAGGGCGGTGAAGTGACGCAGCGATTCGTTGATATCTGGAGGCAATACTTCGATTCCCATAGCACGACAGTCATTGATCTCGATGAGCACTCGGTCGGTGCGTTGCGCATCAGAAGAGAGGAGTGCCGCCATGAATTCTGTTGGATAATGTGCCTTCAGATATGCGGTTTCATAGGCAATGCGTGCGTACCCTGCGGCATGGGATTTATTAAAACCGTATCCAGCAAATGGAGTGATAACATCGTCAAAAATCTTTTCGGCTAACTTTTTATCATAGCTGTTTTCTAATGCTCCTTCGATGAATTTTTCTCGTTGCGCTTCAAGCTCGGACATAATCTTCTTACCAATTGCACGACGCAGCAAGTCCGCTTCTCCAAGGGAGAACCCCGCGAATACCTGTGCGATTTTTAGGATCTGCTCTTGATAGATACCAATACCGTATGTTGGCTCCAAAATAGGTTTTAAGTCATCGTGAATGTACTTCACTTTTTCTTTGCCGTGTTTTCGTTTGATGTAACTGGGAATCCATTCCATTGGCCCTGGACGGTATAGCGATACCATCGCTGTAATGTCTCCGAATACAGTCGGTTTTAGCTGCTTGAGATATCTGCGCATTCCACCCGATTCCAGCTGGAATACTCCTGTAGTGTCCCCCTTTTGCAAGAGGGCAAATGCTTGATCGTCATCTGTGGGAATATGTCCAATATCTATTTTCTCACCCTGTGTACGCGCAACGATTTCCAGTGTTGTCTGAATAACCGTAAGGTTCATCAGTCCAAGGAAGTCCATTTTCAAAAGCCCGAGTGCCTCCAGTGGCTTGGCAGAAGACTGTGTGATGGTTGTATGGTCGTCTTTAGGCGCACGTTGAAGTGCGGTGTAGTGTACAGTTGGTTCTGGCGTAATGATCACACCACAAGCATGTACAGAAACGTGACGCGCTTTTTTTTCTAGCTTCAGTGCTGTATCAATGATTTTTTTATAGGTTTCGTTTTCGTCGTATGCACTTTTCATTTCTGGGGTTTCCAGTGCTTCGTCTAATGTCGTTCCTGGACGGTCTGGAATGAGTTTTGCCAGTGCATTCATTTCCAAAAATGGTACACCATATGCCCTTCCTACATCTTTGACTGCGGCGCGTGCAGCCAGTGTTCCAAATGTACAGATCTGCACTACGTGATCTTCCCCGTAGCGTTGCCGTACATATTCCAATACTTCATCTCTGCGGTTATCGGCAAAGTCTATATCCACATCTGGCATGGAGATACGTGCAGGATTTAAGAATCGTTCGAAGAGCAGTCCGTGTTCCATGGGGTCGAGTGCAGTGATTCCTAGGCAGTAACTGACCATAGATCCCGCTGCAGACCCGCGCCCAGGCCCAACGGTGATCCCTCTTTTTTTTGCTTCATTCACAAAGTCGGCCACAATAAGGAAGTATCCAGAGAATCCCATTTTTTGAATGATTTCCAGTTCGTATGCTAAACGCTCTTTGTCTTCTTTTGTTGCAGAGGGGTAGAATTTTTTAAAACCTTCTTGGCAGAGGGTTATGAGGTATTCATGTTCTGGTTCCTGTGCTGGTGTTGGGAAGCGCGGAATGTGATATTTGCCGAATTGCAATTCTATATTGCAGCGATCTGCAATGATTCTTGTATTTTCTAACGCTTCAGGAACATGAGAAAATGCTGCTTCCATTTCTGCAAACGGACGCATGGAAAAGTCGCTTTCGCGCATGGAGAATCTTGTGGGGTCATCTACGTGTGCATTTTTTTGAATACACAGGAGTACATCATGTGCTTCGGCATCATTTGGTCGGCAGTAATGACTATTGTTCGTTGCAACGAGCGGAACATCGAGTTCTTTCCCCCAATGAATCAGTTGCTGATTGATCTCTGCTTGACCTGTGACATTTGGAAGGTCCATGAGTTCAAAATACAAATTTTCTTTCCCGAAAAATCCTTGATACTTTGTGACAAATTCTCGAATGCGTTCCTCGTCTTCTGCTAACGCTGCTTGCGGAATGGCTCCACTCATTGGTCCTGTTAGAGCGATGAGCCCCTTTCCGTGGAGCTGTAAAAGCTCGTCGTCGACACGAGGTTTGTAGTACATTCCTTCTAGGGCTGCTTTGGTTGCTAGTTGTAACAGATTTTCGTATCCCTCTTGTGATTCTGCTAGTAGCACCAATGGATAACGCTTTGTATCGGTGCCACTTTCTTTGTCATGTCTCGACCGTACGGCAACATAGGTTTCTAGTCCGAGGATCGGTTTTATATCATGTTTTTTGGCATATTGATAAAACTCAATCAGTCCGTAGGTATTACCTTTGTCTTCCAGTCCTACTGCATTTTGTCCCAATTCTTTTGCACGGAGTACGATCTCTTCTGGGCTTGGCAAAGCCTCAAGAAGTGAATAGGTAGAGTGACAATGCAGATGAACAAAATCTTCAGGCTTCATAGGGAAGTGATTGTAGCATAGAAGATTCCTGTTATCGGTGTGTTTTTTTATCGTATTTACGATCCGCACGTCGCATCATCTTCCAGGTTACATACCTTGGTAAAGCTGCCAGATTTGTAGATGCGATAACCGGTAATCAGGCTTCCGGACTGGTTGGGGTCGAGAGGGATAGAGGTGAGGTAGTCTGGGCTGAGAATAGAAAGATCCATTCCGCTAACTGGAGGGTTTGTGCAATCCACACCAGTGAGTGTTGTTTGGCAGATTTCTTTTGCGTTTGCTTTGATTGTTGGAATACCACTTAAAGTGTTTCCATCGATGATGTACTGTGAAATAGCATTTTCTATTTCGCGGATAGCGGCTCCACGACTAACGTTTCTCGCGTCGTTTAGTTGTTTTGTCGGGTTGATGGCGACAAGGACGATGGCGGATAGGATTCCGAGGATTCCTATGACCAACATCAGCTCGAGGAGGGTGAAACCTTTGCGATTCATTATGTATAGAATAGGTAATTTTTCTCGTGTGTGCAATTTCTCTTCTTTTACAGTTTTTCCACTGCCTCTTTACAGCGTTGCCATGTATCTTTTTCATTGCTCGTTGTTTCATCTGTGGGATCAAATGTTCCAGATGCATACGGGAAGCAGTCGTCACTGAAAAGAATCTTTAATATGGTTTCCAATTGAGCATTGCATTGCCTATTTACACATGACCTACGTAAAAAGTAAGCATATCCTTTTGCAAAACTGCGCAATCCTCCCGAGGAGTCTTGTACCAGCTCCACATTTTGCCTCATGGCATCGCGCAGCGGTTGCATGACGGTTGTCACTGCGCGCTGCATGTCCTGTGCTTTCGGAAGAATAACTGCTTCTTGCAATGCTTGTCCCAGCATAAATTGCGTCCATCGATTGCGCATGTAGTCGCGAATCATGGCGATATAGATTTTGCCCATTGCTTTTTTTCTGTCCTCTTCGTCTACAAATTCACTCGGTGTTTTTATATAATCGGGGAACTCTCTTTGCGTTGCCCAGTAGAGATTCAGCTTTAGAAAATCATTCCAAATACTTAAGTGGTCTTTTGCAAAAAAGAATGGCCCACGTAGCGGATGCGTTGCCCAGAGCGTTGATGGCTTTACAATGTCTGCGGGGTCATTGTCTCCGTCGAGGTCACTACCTATTAGTTCTGCAGGGACATCTGCATTGCATCCATAGACATGTTTGTGTTCGACGTCTCGTACTTTTGTTTGACCAAATTGTTCAAGATGGTTTTTCTGTTCTTGGCTCAGCATGGTGTCGTCGAGGATGTTGTCCATGGTGATCGCTGCGTCTTTGATGTGTTGTGTATCGTTTAAGAAATCATCACGGGCAGTAATAAGATCATTCAGCGCATCGTACTCCGTTTTACTGCTGGTGTCGGTGAGGTCTTCAAAATCACTAAGCACACTGAGGTCACATCCGTATCCAGAGAATGTAGGGGCTAGGTAGTTGGAATCAAATGGACATATGGGGTCGTATTCCGGCGGCTGATTGTCTGGACCATTTGCGTCTATGCATTGTGCGCTGTTGAGACAATCGTTACGTGTTGGGTAAAAAACATTATTATTTTTGCAGTCATTGGAGGTTACGTATTCACATGCTTCTGTACTTGCAACACAACACCAGCCACCAAAGGGTTCGTCAAATGTGTGCCAATATTGCCATATTTGATCCTGGTGTTCCGTATTGAGTGCGCCGTATACAAGGTGTTTATAGCGGTTATTCAAAAAAAGTGCGACGGATTGTAGTCGACCAATTCCCCCTAAGGACTTTCTCTCCTGAGCGGCCTTGATCTCACAGCGTACCTCTTCCATCTTTGCTTCAAAGATTGCTAGGTCTGCATGAAGACATGCACTGACTTGGGTAAGATCTCTGGAGTATTCTACGGATTGCATTTCCGTATCGACAAGCATGTAGATGATGGATTCGATGCTCACCATCCAATGTGCACCAAATAGGTCAAATACTTTAGAGTTACTTGGCATTTGCTTGGCGGCGGCGATGCCTTTGTCTACACGTTCCATAACCTGTTGTGCATAGTATCCGACTGGTGTTTTTTGGAGCAGGTCCTTGGTACGTTGGTCGGTTACACATTGTGCAGATGCCACTTGCGGAAGCAGTGTTACGGCGAGGCCGATGAAGATGCTTCGTAGTATCATTATCGTAATTGAGCACAAATGTTAGGGTCTGCATATCGTGGACACATTGCAGCGGGGAATGTGATGTCTCCCACTTGTTTAAAGAGTCTATGGGACATGTTCATCAGCTCGGCAAAGGTGTTGGATGCAGTGCTAAGATATTGTGTAAACATTTCGTTTGCGATGCGTGTACCCAGACCTTTGGCCGCGTATTGCAATGCCAGTGCGGCAGAGTTGTACTGGTTCTGCTGTGACGTTAGGTCGCTTGCGGTTTGGAAGTAGTTCAGTGGTGGAAGGTTGAGCCGTTTAAAGGCATCGAATCCGCAGAGCGCAGGTGGAGTTCTGGCTGGTAGTCCGTTGATCTGACACAGTGCATCGTCTAGCTGTTTCATGAGGTACTCTGGTCTGTACAGTGGGAAGTGCGGAGCGGTGATGGCAGGCGATACGGCAAACTGTCCTATTTCTGGATCTTCTATTTCACAAGCATTCCATGGGTACGCCTCGTCGACCGTAGTAAATGCACTGCGTCCGGATATGGTTTCGGACCATTCATGGGTTTCTTCAATGCATTGACCTGCGTAGCAAAGGTTATTGCCGATGGTATTGAGATATTGTGTCTGACATCCTGGTTTGCATGACAGTGGCATGGAATTTTTCATGGCTACTATGTACGGGTTTTCTATGGTTGCGGCACATGTTTGAGAAAACCGAAGACTGTCAGACATTTCTGTTAGTGTATTTTTTATTAATTGAGAAATTACTTTCGGATCTACATCATCATTGGTGCAGACGTAGTTGTCGTCATCGGGGTTATCATCAAATGATGAGCAGCTATTGTTTGCCAGTGTGCTTGCACATTGGTCTATGGTTAAACCTGCTTTTTCGAGTACTCCTTCGATAGCGTACATTTTGCATTGTGTGAAATATGCCTCACGCTCTAGAGAGCAACATGCTGTTGACTCTTCTTTTTTGGTGCCCTCATAACCCAAACGTGCCGCAAATTGTAGATTACTATCTCTGCAGAGCTGTTGAGCATGCACCATTTCGTGCACCATTAGACTTTCGTATTGTGTTGGACCTACTATGGTAGGAATACAAACTTCTATAACACCATCTTTTTTTGAAAGGGAAGTTTTAGCAAAAGTTTTGAGTTTTGGATCATCCCAACATTTTTCTGCACAAACAATATCTACAGCACATGATGCGCATTGATTGGGAACCATATTTTCATCTCTCGCGGATGTGTCTTTCACGATGTTTTCTTCGACCGTTTGTTTCCATCCACCAATGGTGCAAATATTGTCACCAGATATACGCTGAGTAATGTCTCCATTGAATCGTTCTGGTTGGCAACGCGTCAGGATGATCCCCCCAGATCCCGATGCAGTAAGCTCGTCTTGTTCTTGCGTTGTAAGGTCGCATGCTGTGGATTCGATAGCCCTACAGAGATATCCTCTTTTTGAAAATGGATGCGAACAAATACCTTCACCTTCCTTTGGCTGAGGAACCAGAAGTCCTTCTGGGGGCAGGTCTGGCACATCTCCTCTTGGTAGAGGATTTTGCTCTTCTTCTCGTGGAGGATTCAGCTTTCCTGGAAAGAGTCCTGCTTGCCCTGGGCGCAGTCCTGTTTCGTCTTGTTTTATAGGATACAGCCCCCCTCGTATAAGCATGTCGTCTCCATAGATGTCATAACAGCTGTGTACTGAGGTTTCCTCTAAACAGTCGATATATGTTGGGTGGTACAAGGCTGCCTGCATTGGCTCTGTGGGTATATACCACTGGATTCCAATGTCATCGTCTCGAATCCAGATGAAGAGGTTATTTTCTTTATCTATGTAGCTGGGAAAGATAATGAATTCTTCATTTCCTTTTTCGATTTTTGCATTTGCTAAAATGGTGTCGTTTAAAACATGTAGTAACTGCGATTCTATAGCGCACCATCGTCTGTTGAACCACATTCTATTGGGGTTGTTGGATGCGGAACCAGAGCCACAATCTCCTTCATGATTTTTAACATAATTCACACCATTTTTATATCGCCATACTGCAGCGACCATTTCGGTGTCGTCTTCTTTGTCGTTTGCTTCACGGATAAGATCGGTTATTTGTGTGACCACTCCTTGTAGTTCGTTGTCGATGGTTTCTTCTTGGCCTTCGGGCCACGGCTCCGCACGTGTCAGCGTTTCAAGGAATGGTTCTTTGAGTATATCTGTTCCTGCTCGCCAGAGCTGTGCAATGCTTCCCATGCGCATGACGGCTTCTATGGGTTGGCCGGGATAGCCTTCGACACCCACTTCATATCCCGATGCAATGGCTTGTAACTCTCTGCCTAGTGCCCTGTTCCAACTGGCGCGGTCTACTACTTCTCTAATGCGTTCTTGGGATTGCAGACAGGCAATATGGGAATTGTGTTTTTCTGTGTCGCTGGAATCACTTCCACACATGCCCAATACATCTTTTTGTAGGGCTATATCGACGTACGTCGTTTCCATTTCCATTGGCACTGCTTTGTCGTAGAAGATACCTGCTGCAAAATTTTCAACGGGCAGTTCTGCCTTTTGTTTGAGGGTTTCCATTTCCACGGCATTTTTAATCGTGTAGTACAGTGTATTTTGGTTTGATTCTTCCTCTTGCGCATATGTGCCAGGTATAAGAAGTAGGCCGATGGATAGAAGAAGGGAAAACATTATTGCTTGATGTCACGAAGGGTATCTTTTGCATTCCAAATACGGGGTAGACATGCACTGGCTTCCGCAGAAAGTGCGGTGATGTTTCGCATGTCTAAAGAGAATCTTTGCATGCATTCTAGTTCGGCATCCAATGGTGCTAGTCTGTCAAATGCTCCTATAATGGTGAGTGCTCTATTTAGTGATGTACGCGAAACAGCGCGTTCCTGGTTGATAATTTCTGCCCTGCCAAAGGCAGAGCGCATAAGGTCGGAGAGAAAATACTTTAAAAATCCAGCATCGCCTTGTTCGTCGTACTCTTCTAGCCATGTGTCATGCATAAGAAATTCATCAAACTCCGTAAGAGCGCATTCGTATATGCGCAGATATTCCAGAAGCACGCGTGGGGTATCTAAACGACTGAGCGGTACTTTTTTGTCTGCCCATGTTGGTAGGCTTGTAGCGAGTTCGAGTAGTCTTTTTCCGGGCTCTGCCAAGCTGCCATAGTCTTTCGCGTCACAGGAAACGGTTGAGGGCTCTAGGTATTCTTCGATGACGTCGTTGACGGTATCGTGATACAAATCTGGCCAGTCTTTCATTGGTATTTCGGCAAATTGTAGACCTGCATATCGTGTATCGAAACGAGTACACGGTGCGAGGATAGGGTGTGCTGTACGGTCTCTTCCAGAATAATCTGGTACAGGAAAATCGGCTGGTTGTTGTGCTTGTGCGTTCCACTGTGGAATGCAAAACCCGATAATCATCGACGCAATCAGTATTGATCCATGCATCTTGCCAATGGTAAGCATGTGTTTATTTAACATTTTTCGCAGGAGGAGAAGCGTCACATGATGATACAAAGCATGGAATACGCTGAAGCTTTCCTAGAAGTTCGACAGCTTGTCGTATGGTGTTGTTGAGTGGCCACTGCATTTCTTTCAGAAAAATATCAAAGTTACCCGCGAACTGTAAAAGGCTGCGAAAACCTGCGTCATATTCTACAACAAGCTTTAAGAGCTCACGCTCTCTTTGTAGGGTTTGTTGCACCATTTCATTGCAATAGGTTTGTGTGTCAGCTTGGTCTGTGACATCTGTCATTGCACTTGTGGCTAAATGACATTCAGGAAACGATTCGATGTCTGTAAATTCGACGCACCCAAGTTCCTGTATGGCACCAATATTCACCGCTCCACTGCTCACCTTTTTTCCTTCTGACTCCCGCACAATACCGCACAGTGATGCTGTTCTGCATTCCAGTGCGCGGATGGATTGTAAAAGATACGGGATCAGTTCGGATGTGGTTGTTCGTTTTGTTTCAAAGATGCCGATGAGAGGCAGGGAGTCCGCATGTTCATCTTGTTCGTCCATATCGTCATTGGTCCATTCCCACCCTTTAGCATGTCCAAGGTTGACCGAGTTGATCCATGGAGTGTCTTTTTTTTCTGTTTTCATCCATGCTCTCCCTTTGATGTCATAGCGCACTTCGCCAAGGGGTGCGTCTGTTGCGCGAGGTTTTCCGAAGAGTACATTACGGTACAAGCGAAGCTCTCGTCCGATTTCATGGTCGACACGTTCCCTGCATTCAGCAGCTCCTGCTCGCACCATATTTGGTGTGACGAGAATGGTCGCTAGAAGAAAAAATGAAAAAATGCGCTTCATGAACGAGGAAGGGGATTGGATGGAGAAGTCTCTGTTTGAATACTTTCTGTTCGGCGCTCTATACGTTCGCCTTCTGGTATTTTAAATATTTCAAACATTTGGTCCTGTGGGAAATCATACGGGAAGCTATCCTTTGGATTGTCGAAAGTGTTGCTGGTTTGTTCACGTATGGATTTACGAATATCTTGGATCAGTGTATCGGGATCATACTCGTCACTGATATCCACTTGCCACCCTTCACGTGGTTTTGTGTTTCGTGCATTGAGCAACTGGCACACCCAGTCGCTTGTTTCACAATTTTGCTGTCCATGTGTCATGGGATCTCTGAATGTCCCTACGGATCGGAAGTCATCTTTGAGTAGGATTGCTGGACGAGCGCCAATGCGTTGTAGTTGTTCCTTAAGATCTCCTTCAAAATGTACGCAACGGTTATTTGGGTCATTGTAGGGATCTAGACAGTCCTGCTCTGTACCTGGTATCACACAGTCTTCTCTGTTGTCTCCTTCACATTTCTCTATGGCTAGGCTGCCCCAGAATTTTTTATATTCATCTGACATCTGCATGATGATAGGACGCACTTTTGAAAGGAACGCAACAAGCTGGTCTGTATCCATGCTTGGAACAACAATTTTTGGAATAGTTCCGTCTGCACCTCTCTCATTTGCTGTTGTGAGTACAGGTGCTTTTTTGAAAACCATAGCCTTTGGCAGGGAATCTAATATTTGGTCGGTAATTTCTTTCGGGATTTCCGGCAATGGAGGAAGTTCTGGGTAGATGGGCTCTGTGTCTTTTTCGAGTGCGGGAGGGCGAATGGTGGAAAAGTTGAGACGAACCTGTGTCGGTTTTAAGATGGGTAGTTTTATAGCCTGTGGTGGTTCGCGGAATGCGGTGAAGTCGATGACGACGTCAGGACTTCTATTAGACTCAAGGAATGGTAGACGAGGGGGTTGTGGTAAATATTCGCGACATACATTTATAGAGGGCCACGGTTCTGGACCATCTTCTTGGCGTCTGCTAGCGACAAAATTAACGCATTCTTTATACGCATCGAATATGCTGGCATCCGCACAGCTGGGTGCAAGTGTGTCAAAGCATATTTCTGGCTCATCAATGTCATCACATTGTTCTGGGTCTATCTTGCTTATCTCTTCCATGCAGTCCAGATACGGAGCGTATCCTCCAGTTGGATCGCGCACCGTTGATGCTCTCGGATCAGTTTCAAAGTTTCTCTCTGTGGGCATCCACGGGTCGAGCAGAGAATATATGGGCGTGGTGTAGCGGTCGTTTCGACACCACGGGAATGCATTTTCATCATGTGCTTCGCGGTAGGTATTTTGAATGTCATTCCACCAGAATTCGGCTAACTGCTTTTCTTTGTTTGCAGAAATATATGATTCATACGTTTTCACATTATCCGTAAGCCACTGTGCCAGTTCTTTACTGATGACAGTTTGTTGCTTTAGCAATGCTCCTGCGTAACGTGGTAGTTCTGCACGGATTTTTCGTACATCATCCATACGTGATGCATACGCAAGAAGCTCTTGAGCAACTTTGTTTGCTTTGTCGACACCTGGACCTTTGTTGTCTTTCTGTTTTTGCGCCCATACTTCCCAACCGTGAGCGATGCCACGAAGCTCTGTTGGGTTCCCAATAGGGACGACTACAGGAATCGGTTCTCCTTCTACATGCAAGAGACGGGCACGTTCCATGTAAGCGATAATGTCTCCTAATACATCTTCGCGTGCGGCAATTTGCACTTCAATGGTTTCTGATTGTGGATCCACTGCTTCGTCGTCTGGATTTTTTGGAACGGGTGATGTGTAAATAGGGTCCAATGGGTCTAAGTCGATAGACCATGTTGAAGGTAAAAGTAAACGAATAGTGGGTGGAGAAAAGAACTCATGCATTTCTGTTTCCACTGCTTGCCACCACTGTGTAACAGATCTTCTGTCTTTAGAAGGGTCTGCATCATTGGTCACGGTGTCGTCGAATGCCCGAAGCAGTGCACCACTGCTCAGCGGTTGGTTCGCATCGATCTGTACCGTTGCGCGCTGCTTGGCACTGTCGGGTGCAAGCAGGGTGAAGGTGAGGTTGTTCTTCATAATCTTTGCAAACACGGTGTCGTTGATCATGGAAAATGCACTTCCAAGTTGCGGAAACCATGTCGATGTTTCTTTATCAAATGGACGTAAAGGGTCGTTAAATGGATTGTCTGGAAGGAGTTGGCTGAAGAATCCCTTTCCTTCTTGCGTGTCTTTCATGTTCCAAAAATTGACGTTGTCATAGTAAGCTGCGATGACACACCTCTTGTCAGAGGCATCTGTTGCGAAATTTTTTGCGTCTTCGGGCGACATGTCATACATGCCGTAACACGCAACGGGGATGTGTTCTTTTTTATTGTCATCATCTTTTACCAGTTCCTTCTTGCTACCGTCGGGTTGTACAGTGCTTTGGTTGAGAGGAGCGCGTTCGTAACTGGCTTCGTTATATGCTCTGAAAAATGAAATATATTCTCTATCCTCATCTTTTCTTTGATGGTCGGGGCTATGTGCCGTTCCATCAATACAGAAATTAGCACTTTGTGTACCATTAGGAAGTATTCCGTTGTTGGGAAATGCTCCATTTTTGTCATCGAATGCTACCCATGCATCATTGATAATGACGGGGTGTGTATTTTGATTGAGGCGACAATTTTCTCCCGTGCAAGTAATACAACTTTCTCCTACTCCGCCAGCGGGCGCGTCACTACAACATTCATATGTACCTTCGATTTCCCATTCAGGGTCTGCTGCTTTTCGGGCGACCTCTTCTTCATTTAACTCTGCAGGAAAACCACATTTTCCTTTTTCAAACAGGTAAATATCTTTTTTATCGAGGGTGCCATTGAGATTTAATCCTACAATACAATCTCCTTCTTTTTTTGCCCACAAATGGTACACATAGGTATTCATGTCTTCACACAATCCTCCTGTTGGACCTTGTGTGAGTAATTCTTGGCAAAAATTTTGCTCAGGGCCTTTGGTTTCACCTCCTCCACAGGCATATTTTATACCGTCATCATCTGCTTTCTGGTTGCCACAGTCTACATTATTCGAGTTCTCAATATCCCAGTTCTGTGGTTTTCCTGGGGTGTCTAGTGGACGTTGGCAGGCGTTCTGACAAAAAAATGGAGGTCCGTCTCTGGCATCTACATCTAGTTGGATGGTCGGCACAGTCCGCCTATCGGAGTGACCAGATGTACGACAGAGTGTTGCGAGTCCGCAGGTATCACTTGGATATTCAAATCCAGAAGTGGTATTGGTATATTCTCTCTTCTTTAATTCTTCGTTGTAGATGATGTCTTGTAGCTCTCCTTCCTCCTGCCGCAGCGCAAGTCCTGACAACGGGTTTCCGAGCGCTTGCGCATTTGCTCTTCCCGGTACCCCTTTGACGTTTGCAATGAGCCCCTTGCTTGCATCCGTTCGTTTTGCATTTGCATCCATTGCTGCATCAGAAAAAATATTGACCACAGGATCTATCCATCGATCCGTATTGATCTTTCTCCAGGTTACATCTTTTTTGTCGACACATGTTGCGCCTATTGGCTGGTCTGCAGATGGCGGACAAATAGATTCTTCTCTGTCGTATACCCCATTGAGCTCTTTGTTAAAATCCCATCCGCCACACATGGCTTCATTGAGATTTTGTATAATTTCTCCGTTGTCGGGATCGATAACTTTTTTGATCTCCTCGTAGCTTTCTGGGTTTGCATTGGGGATACGATAGAGCTCTGCCTGTGCCATTGGAATGCCACTGATTACTATGCTGATTGATGCATAGAATGCTAACCGATGAGAGAGGTGATCCATTATCATAAGTAATGGTAGATATGGTACCTGTAAGCGCAACACTTCGCTTGTACTCGTGCCCCTGAAATTATCACTACGCAATGAGAGTGATTTCTATGCAATAACAAATCGTTGCGAAGCTCTTTTGATGGGTGTACAAATGTCCACGCTTCGATGCTAGCGATGCACGGAGCAGGTCATAACAGCTCGAGACCTCCTTTAATTCTATTACCCCATTGAGATATGTTTTCTCTAAATCGCACACACATCATCGGCTATCAGACACAACCTGTTGAGGTACGCCAAACCCCTGGTGGCACAAGCGTTACCGATTTAAATATCGTTGTTCCTTATACATTTAAATCCGAAAAGGGTGAAATGTTAAAAGGAAAAGGTTTTCACACGGTTACCCTATGGGGAGCCATGGCAGATGTTGCTGCACAATACGTTCGCCCCGGCAGCCAGCTTTTTATTGCAGGAAGACTGCAAACGGATAGTTGGGATGACGAAAAAACCAACGAAAAGCGCAGTAAGACAAAAATCGTTGGTATGGATATGATCCTTCTTGACCCGAAAGACGGACAACTTGCCGCGCCAGAAGGTGCGCCGAATGTTTGTAATGTGGTCAATAGCGCAGAAGTAATTGGAAACGTTACTCGTGACCCAGAAATGCGTACTACCACAAACGGACAACAGGTGTTGACCATTGGTGTTGCTACAAATGAACGTTGGAAGGATAGATCTTCTGGTGAAACCAAAGACCGTACAGAGTTCCACAATGTGGTGATCTGGGGAGATTTGGCAGAAGAAGTTTCTAGAGTCGTTAAAAAAGGAAGCCGTGTCTTTGCCAAAGGACGTGTGCAGACACGAAGCTGGGAAACACAAAATGGTTCCAAGCGTACGACAACAGAGATCATTGCAGATCAGGTATGTCTTTTGGGTATCGCAAGCCCAGAGGCTAATGATTCTATTCAGGCAGGAAGTGCAAGTGCACCTGTCTCTGCATCTTCTTCGCAGAATTCTGCAGAAGAGCAGGCTGTTGCCTCTGTTCCAGAGGTAAGTTATACGTCTGATGTGAAGGCAGAAGATTTGCCTTTCTAGGTTTGTATTCACTTTGAAAAGAGCCGAAGTTTTTCGGCTCTTTTTTTTGTAATTACAATATTTCCTTGTCACTTTTGAAAGATCAAAAGCAGCTTCGCTATTCTCTTGTCCCTTTTTTCTTGATAAAAAAGGGACGAAAAAATCAAGTCAGTTGCTAACTCGCTCAAAGCAATACACCTATAACCGTATTTGCGCGTACCCTCAACCAAGTCAGCGGAGCTGCTTGGCATTCGGGTACTATAAAGGAGTGAACATTGTTATTCTTTTCGCTCAGACAAACGCAACTGACAGACGGAGTCTAACAGGCTGTCTTTGCAGTCCTCGCAGTCCTTGTACTCTTCGTACTCCTTGTAATCTTTTTTTTAAGAAAAAAAGGAACAATTAAAACTCCAACGTTCCATCTTCTTTGATAAATCGCATTTCTACTTCCAAATCTTCACCCAGCTTTTTTTGCACGGTATCTACTACCTTCACAGCATCAGCAAACTTCGCCTCTCCATCATTGATTAAAAAATTCGCATGCTTTGGGGATATATGTACGCCGCCAGAGGTGGTTTCACGCAGTCCCGCTTTATCGATGAGTTGCCATGCGGGAGTGCTTCCTACAGCCTTAAAACATGATCCTGCAGTTTTGACGTGTGGCTGTGTTTCGATCCGCTTTTGTAATAATTTTTGGATGTCTGCGGCAATTTCTTCGGAATCTTTCGTCGGGAGATCCAGTGTTACTGACCAAATGAGTGGAGACGTGAGACGTGAGACGTGAGATTTGAACCAACTTTCACGATAGCCAAATTTACAATCTTCTTTGCTTATGATTTTCCATTGCCCATCTATAAAAACTTCTACTTCGGTAATATATGAGTCTATCCATACTCCGCTGGGACCTTGTCCTGCATTGCCAAATACTGCCCCTCCTACTGTTCCTAAAATCCCCGTGAGAGCAGAGAGATCCAAACCTTCTTTGGCGAGTTCGTTTATGAGCATGGGGAGGTTTTTACCAGCTTCTACTGAGATGTGAGACTTGAGATGTGAGACTTGAGATGCTGTAATGCGAATAACAAGTGCGTTGATTATATTGTCTGCAAAAATAGTGTTGCTTCCGCCACCCAGCGGAATGAGAGGAATTCCTTTTTCTTTGGCAAATTGTGCAGCTTCTTCTACGTCGTCTTTTGTTTGTACTTCTGCATAATAGGCAGCGCTACCTCCGATACGCATGGTGATTTTTCCCTTGAGAGAAACGTTTTCCTGGATGCTCATATTTCCAGTGTACAGAAGAGGATAAAGAGTACAAAGACTCTTTGTCATCCTTGTAATCTTTATTTTGAGATCATATCAGCAATTTTCTCCATCGCATCGGACATTTTCTGACTTCGTCCTTTTTTCTTTGTTTTGGACAGAATCCATGTCAGAACAGCAATTCCAAATAGTGTTCCAGCAACGATAAGCAAATGCTGTTGTGTGAGGTAGATATGCCATGGTGAGAGTACAATCTGTGTAACTGCCATCACAAATACACCTACAAGAACACCTACACCAAAGGTGACGGTTACTAGTTGTTCGCGGTTTTCTTGGCTGTCTTGTGGTGCGGATGCGAGGTCTGTCAGCAGTTCGGAATCAATGATGACTGGCTCTTTTCCCCAGTCCGTAAACAGGTTTAATACTTTGCGTTGTAACACGAGCCCAACAAATGTTTTGAAGGGTACTGCCGTTTTTCCTTCAACAATTGCGCGCCCTTGGTCTGTTTTTAGTTTTGCATCCATGGGATTATTGTAGCATAGCTGTGTGTGGTCTCCAGAGTAAAAATTTCTGATGAATTGTATTGAGTATTCGGTATCTTGAATTGTGTATATGCGATAATACGAAATACATAATACTAAATACGAAATACACTTTTTAGTCTTTGCATCGTCTTTTCTTTCCCAAGAGCAGCCGCAACTTCAAACGCACCTGGGGAAAAGGGAAGTCCTGTAAGAATGGCACGTAGAGGCCAAAGGAGTTGTCCTTTCTTGAGTTCTTTTTCATCAGCTAGGGCGAAGAGGTATTCTTTGAGGTATTGCTCTGTCCAGTCTGTTACGGGTTCTAGTCTGTCGATAAGCAAAGCAATGACTTCCTTGGCCATCTTTTCGTCGATCTTTTGCTTTTTACTGGCGATGAGTTCCATATCGGCGTTTGGTTCACTGTAATAGTACGAAAGCATTTCAGGGGCTTCTGGGAAGAACGTGATGCGGTCTTGAATAAGCCCTGCACGCTTGGCAAAAAGAGGGTCGCTGGCGGCTTCTGGGTACATTTTCGCGACTAGTGGTTGTATGCGGGCTGCAAAGTCTTCTGGAGAAAAGTGACGCATCCACTGTCCCTGAAACCAGTTGAGGCGGTCGAGATCAAACACTGCCCCTCCTTTTTGAACACGTTCGAGGGAAAACTGTTCAATGAGTTCTTCCATAGAAAATAGTTCTTGTGTACTACCCGGGTTCCACCCTAGAAGAACGAGGAAGTTTATGAGTGTTTCTGGAAGGTAGCCTTTGTCGATGTAGTCTTCTGCAGCAACGTCGTTTTGTCTTTTGCTAAGCTTTGACCTGTCTTGGTTTAATAGAAGTGGCACGTGTGCATAACGCGGTGCTGGCCATCCAAAATATTCAAAAAGCAAAAGATGTTTTGGCGTGGAACTGAGCCATTCTTCTCCACGGATAACCATGTCGATTTGCATGAGGTGGTCGTCGACAACATTTGCTAAATGATACGTAGGAAACCCATCACTTTTGATGAGGATTTGATCATCGATTTCCATTCCCTTGAATTCTACTTTCCCGCGAATATCGTCGTCAAAACGAATAACATTCCCTTCGGGAATACGCATACGAATAACGTACGGTTCGCCGTCTTCTATTTTTTTCTTCCACTCTTCTTCTGGAAGGGTCAGAGAATTTTTCATGCGCATGCGCACAGATGCGTCATACTTTGGGGCTGCATTTCCTGCGGCACTTTCTGTTTCCCTCATATGGTCTAGATCTTCCTTGGTATCAAATGCGAAGTACGCAAAGCCTTTTTCTACCAGTTCTTTTGCATGCGTGGTGTACAGTTCAAAACGTTGAGACTGTATGTAGGGGCCATGTGCTCCTTCTTGCGTCACAAGGCCTTCTTTCATCATAACCCCTTCGTCAGGATGTATTCCTGCCCAGTGTAGTGTGCGTAGAATGTTTTCTACAGCACCGTCTACAGAACGCTGTTGGTCTGTATCTTCTATTCGCAGGATAAAAGCGCCATCAGTCTGCTTTGCGACGATATAGGAAAATAGGGCAGTGCGAAGGCCACCAATATGAAGCATTCCTGTAGGGGATGGAGCGAAGCGA
>Ga0222634_1000400_pt1 | contig 22035 bp, 52 predicted proteins | sample AntAcemetageno50_FD_179807 | JGI IMG/M metagenome (GOLD analysis project Ga0222634, IMG submission 179807) | Saline water microbial communities from Ace Lake, Antarctica - #50 | ecosystem: Environmental > Aquatic > Non-marine Saline and Alkaline > Saline | place: Antarctica: Ace Lake | collected...
TGTAGGAATAGAATTATTTGTTTTAGATAAAACACCAACATAAACGCTTGTAATAGCTTCATTAGATAAAGATCCTGAATCCCAAGATATTGTAATTGTTGTATTAGTAGAAAATGCTGTTGCTGTAATTGTTCCATAAATAGTACCTGGAGTACTTGCAACAAGTTTAAGTCTACGTCCAACATGATAAACACTTGTTACATTAACACCTGCTATTGTAAAACTTGTTCCAGAAACATAAGCTGGTGTATATGCACCTGCTCCATCTCCGTACTCAATCCATTCAGCATCATTATAATGCTGTCTAATATCTGCCATAACGCTTCTAAAAGCATTATTTATATTTGAAGGCAACATTCCTTCTGCAACGGAGACTGTATTAGTTCCTGTAGCTGTATTGTTTGCTGCTGTTGTATCGTATTTACCTAAAAATGTTCCTGCCATAATTTATCCTTTATTCCATAAACCAACTGTAGGCTTTATTGCTTTCAGTATTGTTTTTGTTAACTAATGTATTAATTGCTTCTTCAATTTGTCTTTGAAAAAATTCTTGTGTCTCCATAGAATATCTAACATTATCTATGTCTGTTGAATCACTCATTATCTATATCCTGCTTTTGATGCAACAAGATCTATTCCTTGTGCGTGTTTAAATGATGTACCTGAAGCTACTTTAACATTAGCTCTTATGTATCTACCTGATTGTCTAACTGGGTTAATACCACTTGTTAACATAGAAGATGAACTAGATTCTGTTTCTGTATCTGCTAATCTTTCTCTAGTTTTTACAGTAACTGTTGCTTCTGCATCTACTATTGGTCTAACTCCTTGAATGTTAGTTCTGGCTCCTTTAAAACCTTCTATCTCTGCTGTTTCTATTTCACACTCATTTGAGTTTCCTGAAAAGATTGCAGCTTTAAATTCGTTATCTATTGCACCTAAAAACATTTGTCCACCATCCCAATAATCTGTATCTAAAGCAGCGTTAATATCTTCAAGGTTTTGAGATATAATATCCATTAATTCTACTGTATAAGCTCCTACAAATTGTGAAAATATTTGACTAGCATTTGTTTTAGCTAAAGACCATTTTTGTGTAGCATAGTTATATATAATTATTCTATCACAAGTACCTGTTGTATTAGAAGTATTATTAACTGATGGGTACAACCACATAGCTAATGTATTAAAAGGATCTGTTGCTGCTACTATTCTATCAGAATATGCTTTATTTAAATCAGCATCAAAAAATCTGTTAACTTTTTCTACTCCAATACCTACTACATTATCACCTTGTATTTCATAGAATCCGTCATCAGCATAAAAGAATACACGTCTATTATCTTGACATACTGTTTTTCCGTATACTGCTCCTCTGTTTGGAGATATAACTGACAGTCTAAATACTGTTGCTCCACCAACATAGTCCATACGAACTATTTGATTTTGTCTAAATACATAACCTACTTCTCCAGAAGTTATAGCTACAACTCTACCACCTGATCCTGGAAGGTCTTGGTAGTCTGATTGTTTACCTGACCATATAGTTATGTCATTAATACCAGACCATTGAATTCTGTTTGTTGCTCCACTAATATTACCTACAACTAAGAAATCCCTAATTACTCCAGAGACTCTAAACAAAGGACAAGTCCCTGCTGTTTGAATTGCTGTAAGATCAGCAAAATTAGTTGATGTTCCCATTAAATAATATTGAGCTGCATCTACACCATTACTTGCAATTACATACTCACCAAATTGTGTGAATGTCCAATAGTCATCATCATCTCCTGTTAAACTTCCTTTACGAGAAGTAAAAGCTCCTGATGCTAATTGAAATAAATCTGTTTTAGTTGCTACAAAATTAAATACAGCATTAGAGTTATCTCTAAATGATCCTGAACCATGTGCATCTGTAACAGTTGTTGATGCTTCTGAGTATGATACTAATGATGGGAATCTTTTATAAGATCCTAAAGCATGGTAAACATTAGTTGCTACGTTAGCCCCTTTCATACCATGTTCTGGTTGATCAGGCATCCATTCTCCAAAAGGTATTTGCATTATCTAGACCTGTAAAATGATAAGTCGGTTTGTATATCTGTTCTTTGTTGAACAGGAGCTCCACCATATGAATCTTGTTTGTCGTTATTTTCGCATCTTTCCATAGCTGCGATATACATTTGTAACCATTGTTGAACTTGGTTAGGATCTATACCACCTAAGAAGTTAGCTGCATGGTATAAAGAACCATACAAATATATTCCAGGGTGATTAGTTAATATGTAATTAGATGTAGCTGTATCGCTTAATGCTGTAAATCTTTTATAATATGATAAGTAACCAGTATAAGCTGTGTCTGGTGCAGGGCCAAATCTTAAAGATTCTGCTGCGTCATCACTTTGAATTGTATAAACTCTTGGTCTTGCAGTTGTAGATCCTGCCTTAATTTCAAACATATTATGAGGTGTAATATATTTTAATGCGTACTTAGTAGCAGCAGACAATATATAAAATGATCTTACTCCAATAAAACCAGTAGGAACTGTTTCAGTTTCTGAGTCTATTGTAATAGCATCAATCTGTTCCATTTGTCTTATTCTTAACTTAGCATTGAAATCAGCTTCAGCTAATCCAATGAAATCGTCAATTTGATTTGTTAAGTCAGATCTATTAAGCCAATCTGCTATAGATGCTTTTAGTCCTGAATATGTTGTTAATGCCATTATAAATTTCCTTCAGCTGTTCTAAAATATCTAAACTCACTACTATTAAGTTTAGTTCTCATTATTTTTCTTTGAATGTCTTTAGGTAATTGAAACCAGTTGTTAGTTCCGTTATATTCTTTAGCCCATATTGAAAGTATTAAAGGTGGAATACTTGCCACTCTTTTCATTTCTTTAGCACCTGAGATATAACCTCTGTCATGATTGTAAAGAGCTTTGTTTCTTTTTAACAAAGGGTTTACATCTTGAGAATTATTAATAGTCAATTGACCATTAGACTCTTGGATGTATTTAGTCTTTACACCTGCATCATATTCTATTGATCTTACTCTAGCCATAATTATTCAGTTAGTTCTGTTACATATAAATTTGCTGTTCCAATTGCTGCTACTTTTTCTCCACCAGATACTTTAAAATATTCTATATCTTTTGCAGGTAAAAAAATTTTACTTGAAGTTGCTGTTGGAGCTATTCCAAATTCTATATGACAATCTGCGTCTGCTACTATTCTAACATATTCTATATTATTTCCAAATGCATCTGTTGCACTTGATGTACCACTAGATGATAATTTTTGAGTTGTAATAGGTCTCATTGCTATATGCATTTTATTTTCCTTTTGTTTGGGGATGTTGCCACCCCCATAATTAATTATCTTCTTATAACGAAAGTAAGTTCCATTTTAGAAGCATTTGTTGAGCCACCATCTGTGATAGCTTCAATTACTGATCCTTCGTTTACTTCGTTTAAACCTGAGGGTTCTGCAGTATATTGTTTTCCAGCAGAACTTGCAGCTATATGACTAATAGCTCCAGTAGTACAAGCTACACCATCTATTTCAAAAGTAATCTCTGCTGTTCCTGTAGTAGTTACTTTGTTATGTGCAAAAATTTTAATAATTCTACCTGAGTCTGGCACAACAACAAAAGTTGAAGATGCTGATGATACGTCAGGTATTGCTGATGTTATAAAGTAGTCGTTTAATGTTCTCATTTTATTATCCTATTGTTCCGATCATAACCTATCTCTGATCTTCAATGTTTAATTAAATAATAGGGGAGTAGTATTAGGTTACTCCCCTATAGATGTGTTTTATTATGAAGTAGTTAAGTCAGCAACTAAACCTGAAGCTGCTTCGTTTCTAGATTCAAGAGTTGCTTCTACAAGAAGTTGTCTTTTTTCTGAGTCACCAGTTTTTGCTAGTTCATGCATAGAAAAGTCTCTTAAGAATGCAATACCGAAATATTCCATATCAAGTACATAAGCGTCTCTATCTCTAGAGAATCTATTAGGTACTACTTGAAGTTGACCAAAGTCAGATGCGTACACGTCTACTGAAGTGTATAAAGTTGCATCTGCACCAGCGTCAAATCTAGTAGAATTACCAGTAAATCCTGATAATTTTTGCTTGTTGAAAGGCCCACACATAATCATAGATGGGTCTCCACCAGCATTCCATACTGATTTGATTACTGCTTTAAGAGATGCTTCAGTGAAAGCTCTTTGAGTTCCATCAGTTCTAGCAGTGTTTCCAAGGCCAGATCCTGTTGTACCATCACCTGCTTTATCATCATTAGTGATAACCCAAGATCCAAGAGTTCCCATTTTTCTTGCAGTTGTTGCATTTCCTGCTACTTCAGCAATGTTGCCAGTAATAGTAGCTTCCATGTCTCTTTTTAACTCTTTAGCTTTTTTAGCGATTTGGTAAGCGATCTCAGATGCTCTACCAGCTTTATCTACAGACTCTTGAGTTCCAGTAATAACTACAGTTTTATCCATAATTTGAGAACTATTAGAAAGTCTTACAGTTGCTATTGATGCATCTAAAGTTGCTTCATCGCCTTCAATAACAGCATTAGTTGATGATGCTGCTGCTAAAGCGTCAGTTTGCCATTCGTGAACTACTGCTGAAGCTTTTACTTTAGCTGCAGAACTTAAGAACGGTGTATCTGTTGGTGAGATTGAGTAGATAACGTCTGAAAGATCTTCTCTTTCACCTACTGAATCATACGTATCAAACGTATTTGTTGGTTGTGCCATTGTTTATTTCCTTTGTTGAGATTTAAGATTAATCATATCAGCTATGGCAGATTGGGCATCTTTAATGTGACCAGTCTTTCTTAGCGTATTGATTTTATTTCTTACTTGCTCTCTACCTGAACTAACATCCGACTTAGCAACACCAGCTTTTAAAACCTTAGGAGCATTCGCTACCTTTTTAGATACTATAGGTCTTTTGTCTTTTTGAGACTTAAAGCTCATAGCATCTTTTGCCACCATTAAAAACCTATGGTCTGCAAGGCTACCAATTTCTTGGTCATTAAACCCATAATCACGTAACGTAGTACGCATACTAAGTTTAAAAGAGTCAGCTTTATTTGGATCGCTAAACTCTGGTATCTTTGTTGCAGCTAGTTCTTTCTGTGTTTGAAGGTATGACTCATATTGTTGAGACTGGATTTCTCTTGCTTTAGACTTTAAAGATTCTATTCTGCTACTTTCTTGTCTTAATTCAAAGTCAAGTCTTGAAGCTTCCGTAGGATCTTCTTGATAAAGTTTAGCAAGGTCTTGTCCACCTTGTTTGTTTCTCACAAATTGATCTGCTGTCGAAATTAAATCGTTTAGTTCTGATAAACGAGTATCGTAAGTTTGACGCAAACTATTCTTTTGAGTTTCAAGATCTCTCTTTTCCATCCCTAAAGTATGAGTTTTTTGTCTATAATCTGAGTCTCTGGAATATCCTGCCTTCAGCTCATCAAGGCTCACCTCTAACTCTTGACCACTAACTTTTATTCGGTGGAGTTCTGGTGTCTCAAATTCTGTTGTAGTTTCTTCTTCAGTCTCAGTATTCTCAGTTGTCTGTTCTATTGGAGTTTCGTTCGACTCTGATTGACTCTCTTGAACTTCCTGTTGCTCAGGAATTGACTCTGAAGGTTCTGCTTTAGTTTCTGGTACTTGAGTGTCCCTTTGAGGATTCAGTAAACCTGAAATTTTTTCTGCTGCACCTTGTATTGGGTCTGACATATCGTTCCTTTGTTGGTTGACGAAATTGAAGTTTCGTTAGATTAACTTCGTTTATTTAATTGCTCAATATCGGCTTGAGCTAACCTTCCACTTGACATAACACTTAGTAAATGTCCTTTGATTTTATCCACCATATTAAAGGCTACCCAAAGGTTTCTACGAGTATCATCTTCTGCGAAACTTGTGTTAAAGATCTCTAGTCTGTAAATATCAGCAAGATCTTCAAATGCTTTCTTTAGAAGGGGATCATCCAGCAGTTGCTGTGCTCTCTTGCCTTCTCTAATCAGTATTTCCTTGTCCATCATTAAAGAATTTCTTTTGTCCTTTCACTATTTGACCCATTAGATCACCTGATTTTTGTAGATCAGTTTGTTCTAACATAGATCTTCGTTTAAGTTCTAGTTCATCAATTTTAGTATTGTATTTCAATTCCATTTCTTTGATGGCTAGTTCATAATCTAGAAGTGCTTGTCTCATTTTGCCTTCTAATCCTTTAGCTTCCGTTTCTGCCTTTAATTGTGCACGTTGGTTTTCACCTTGTACTTGGGCTAACGTCACCTTCTCAAATTCAGTAGGTGGCTTAGGAGGAATAGGTGGCATTTGTGCTGCTCCCACTTCTGGATCCATGAAGTATGGTTCTATACTATTTAGACCTGCATTTTCAACTAATTTTTTCAAAGAGTTGTAAATATTTCTTAGATTAACCATTGGGCCATGAACATTCTGTTGTAAATTGATTGCAGACATTTGTCTTTCTAATATAGCATTCATCAATATTAACTGCTGTTCTTTTGATCCAGTACCTAATCCTACAGAAACTGTAATATTAACTCTGTCTTTCCATTCATAAGGTCTCATAGGAATATACTTTCCTCTGATTCTTACTATCTGTTCTTTGTTTTGATACTTACAAGTAAGCTCAAACATTTTTAAGGCTAGATCTTTTACACCTGTTTCAGCAAAGATTCTGGCGATTAACTCCATTCTCATTTGTGATTGTGTTAGAATTTGGTTTTGTCCAGTTGCTGTATTGTTAAGCGTATTTGCATCTAGCCCTTGTGATTGTCTTGTTACACCTGTTCTGGATTCTTTAACGGAATCTAGATAGGCTAATAGACCACTTGCTTGTTCTGTAATGGGTTGAGCCTGAATAGGCATCATCACATTTTGAGGAGGTTGTTTTGTTCTTACAATTCCTCCTGGACGATTTGTTAAAAGATCATCCATTGAAACTTGTCCATCTTGTATTGCAACTCTATTATTATTTGTTAGATACATATTGTCTAACATCTGTCGCATTACAGTTGATTTTATTAATTGTATATCTTCTACTAATTCAGCTACACTTCTTCCATAGAATCTGTGTGGCATGATAACTGGAGTCATAGATATAAAAGGCATTGTATCTATTTCTTCCATATCAAGAAATTTCTTACCATCACCTGCAACAGTGATTTTTAATAACTCTGCTTTACCATCACCATCTACATCCATTCTTACATAGCATTCGTGAATTAAAACATCTTGTGTACTTTTATCTCCATCTGTTTCTCCATGTGAAAAGTCTACACCTTGGTGTCTAGTAAATTTATCTTCTGAATAATACTCACCATCACCTGTTGGTAATGATTCTACTAATTCTTTATCATAGCCCATTTCAATTAATTCTGTTCTTGTTTTGTTCACTCTATGACAAACAAAGTTAGCAGTATCAATTGACTTACATCTACGTTCAATTAAAAATTCTTCTGGTGGTACTGGTTCTATTTTAACCTTACCATAAGTTTTTGTTCTATTAATAACTACATCATGTAGTGTAATTTTATCTATTTCTTTTCCAGACTCATCTGTTATTGAATCGTAATATTCAGTATGATTTTTAACTTTAATTTCATCCATTGAAACTAAGTCATTAAATTCATCATCTGTTAATCTTGAGTATTCTTCTCTTTCAGTTTTTTGAGCATCATCCCAATATACTTTTAAGACTCCATTCTTTTGAATTAATGCATCTTTAAATGCAGTATATAAAGCAAGAAAACCATCATTCTGTTTATAGAATATATAGTTTAAATAGTCAGAACATTGTCTAGCCATTTCTTCATCTTCTGGCCCTGTACCTTCACAACTAAATACATTATCACCTGATGTAAAAATTCTCATCAATGATGGCATTAAACTTTCTACTGTATCTAAAACGTCATTAGAAACAACTTGAGATCTACCTTCTTGTTCATTGCCAAGAGGTTGTCCTAAATAATATTCTAACGATTTTTTTCTTTTAGCTACAAGTTCTCCACCAATATAACCTGATGCATTATGTATTTCTCTACTTACTACTGATAATATTTCTTTTTCTGATTTTTTTTTATTTTTCATACTACGTATTTTGTATCTATATTAATTGGTTTATCCCAGTCTGATGTATCAATTGGGTCGTGTACACATCCATATCTAAATGCATCACTTGCGTGTGAACACCAGTCATGTAAAGGTTTATTTTTAAATACCTGGTTCTTGTCGTCCCATTGTTTTCTATATTGTCTTAAAGCGTCTAAGCCTTGTTTACATTTAACTCTGTCAAAATAACAGTTGCCTAATGTATTTCTTACAGATTCAATTCCATGATCTACTTCTAACTTAGGTGCTACTTCAAAGTCAATACCTAATTCTTGTGAAACTTCTAATCTTGACTTACCTGTTCCAAGCTCTCTCGCCATAATATCGTGAGGTGCTATATGTCGACTATATGCATAGTCTTTTTCAGTTAATATATTAGCATAGTGTGCTAATGATTCTCCTGAAGTTTCGTAATAATCTATTAAATGAATTTCAGTTCCAATTCTTTGTGCAAACCATATTGCAGTTGAATCTCCAATACCTAAGTCCCACCAAGTTTCTACACCTACGTTATCATCATAAGGTACTTCACCAATTCTTTTTTCTTTATCTGCTTTAGTTATTAATCTTCCATAATAACTTCCAGATACTGCTGCAGTAAATGAACATTCAAATTCTTGTTCATATTGCTCAGGACTCATTATATCACGAGCTTGTTGTAGCTCGTCATCAGGGATTACTCCTGTTTCAGATGCTCTGTATAGTTTCCCATACCAATCTTTATGACCACGCTGTGCAAAATCAAATACTTCCCAGAACTGATTATGTCCCATTGGAGTTCCAATAAATAGAACGGATCCTAGTTTATCAGATACTGCTGGTCTTACAATCTCAGTCCAGACTCTAGGAGACATGATTGCGTATTCGTCCATAACAACTTTATCAAAACCCATACCACGAATACTATCTGGATTATCTGCTCCAAAGATTTGAATACGTGAATGATTGAATAGATCTATTCTTAATTCTGTTTCATTTCTACTACCACCAAATTTCATTAAAGGTTCTGTGTAGAATTTTAAATATTCCCAAGCGATGGATTTACCTTGACGGTAAGTTGGTGCTATAAATGCACACAAGGATCTTGGTTTGTCTGCTGCTGTTTTAATTAATTCGTTTATGGCTAGTACTGATTTTCCGAATCGTCTGTGACATACTAGAACACTAAATCTTTTAAGTGAGTTATGTACAGCTAGTTGATAAGGTCTTGGCTTGTAAGGTATTTCTATCTTAGCAACTTTTTCTTTAGTCGTCTTTTTGCCAAGAGACTTTGATTGCGATTGGTTCATCTGTTCCTATCTTCGATGTTGTTGATGCTAACCTTGGGTGAACGAATGGTGCTGCCTTTTCGGCTGCATACATTTTACGTTCAGGTGAGCTCATAGGATTGTTTAACACAGCTAACAGATAATCCAAAGGAGAATGTTGATATTTCTCAGCCATCTCTTGCATAGACTTCCAATTTTTTTTAGTCTTAGCACCAAAAGGTCTACCAGAACCAGGTCTTTTACCACCATGGTTATCTACTGTTTTATCCTCTTGATCTGGTAATTTGTTATCTTCAACCATTAGATTATTTTTCTACCTCTTTTATCAAACTGTCTGTTTGTAACAAAGCTAATACCTTTTTGGTTTTTAGCACCTTTATATAAAACACTACCTGCAGTTAATCCAAGACTTAATGGACTTACTGCAAACTTAATACCTTTTTTAACTATACTCTTAATAGCCTTATTCATTGTAGAAGGCTTTTTCATTGGAGTATCCATGAAGTTCTTATCGCCTTTGTATATTTTCATAATCTAACCTTTTTTAACTTTCTGTTTAGATTTTTTTGCATATATCTTAGCTTTCTTTTTACCAGCTGCCGAATATGCGAATTTTTTCTTTCCTACCATTGGCATAATAATTATCCTTTGTTGTTATTATTTTTACTACTCATTAAAGCACCAATACCTACAATAGATGATCCTACAGCTACAGATGGTGCTAGATCTAATGCCTTGTTAATTTTTTTAACACGTCTTAATGTAGATTCAGGTTTTTTTAAACTATAATTAAAAATTTTAGTACCACGATTTTTTCCTAATCCTTTTCTTCCAGAAGATAGGAATTTATTTATTTTTTTTTCACCAATAATTTTTTCTATTCTATTACCTAATTTGTATACAGCTGAAAATGCTTTAACTTTATCTATCATTTTAATAAACCTTGTTGTGCAGCTTGTTGTGCGTTAGGCATAGGTACATTACCACCTTGTGGTCTACCCATATTAGCCATTTGTTGCTGTGCTTGGGGATTTTGTAATAGACCTTGCTGCTGTTGTTGTTGTTTGGCCATCTCTGGCATAATCTTAGCTTTAATAATCAATGATAGTTGCTGTCCTTCTTCTGGACTTAAGTTAATCATTTGATCTGCTAATTTTTCTAATTTTTTATCCATATTATTTCTTTGCTATTTTATCTTTGTTTATACCTTTTTTAATAATGTAGTCCTGTGTGCCATTGGCTCCAGTTTCTACTTCTTTCTTTAGTAATCTAAAGATATTCATTTCTTTTATTCTTTTAAGGTGTTCTTGCAAGTAACTTTCTAGAGCTTTAGTATCTCTCATTAGCAGTTCCATGCTCTTAATGACTTATTAATTCTTGAATTAGGATCTCTTGCAGTCTTAGCAGAAGTTAGCTTCTTTTTCATTCCACCCATTCTTGCACAGAATGACGCACGTCTCTTATTACCTACTACTTTACTAGGTGCTTTTAATGTACCACCTTTATAGCTAGCACGACCTTTAGCATTCAAACCCCCCTTTGGGTTTTTGCCTTCTTTTCTAGTCCATGCTGCTGATTTAGCCATTATATGCTTGATTTATAGTCTTTAAGCTTAGCTTTAGCTCTAAACTTAGGATCCTTTAAGTTCTTAATTAATGCATCACGTTTCTTCCAGCTTTTTTTCAAAGTTTTTGCTGATAAAGAACTAATGATTGGTAGCATTGTATATGATCTCATGATTATCTTCCTTGTCCCTTATATCTTGTATTATTTTTCTGTAATTTTTCCGATTTCGATTTCGATTTTTTGTGGATTCCTGGTCTTTTTTTAGGTTTATCCCTTTTTACGTAATGAGAAAAGTTCTGCTTAGCCATTATCTAGCATATCCCAAAGCATTGCACCACCTATTGCTGATGCTGTTTTTGGATTATTTTTGATTTTTTTTCCTACGTATCTAGTTCCTTGGTGTACCTTCTTAGAAGCACCTGTAATTGCTTGAGATGTTTCTGTAAACCCTGCTTTTCCTGCTTTATCAGCTACAAATGCTGATCCTTTGCCCATCTTACCTTTTGCTTTGTATAATGTCTTAAGTATTCTTAGTCCTACTGGTATCATAATGATGCTCCCTTTGATCTGGTGGTGTACATAACCCCCCTATTGTCAGATAGTTCTACGAACATCATGACGAAGGGGTGAATCTTAAACCCACCTTAATTGTTATTGTTGTTACTGTTAAGCTCGTTGTTACTCGCTGTTAAGTTCTTGTTAGTCAACTGATAATCGCTGTCGCAAGTGACAGCGTTATAAGTTGTTATTATATATTGGTAGTTAATTAACCTTAGCTTGTCTATTGATTAATTGATTGCCGAATATTATCTAAGTTGTTGTAATTATGCAACACTTTGATTACTACCTATGTTAATAGGGATGTATAAAGTACCTATATCCATACATTATTAGATGTGTGTGTAGGTATATCAATCAACCAAAGGAGATAAGATATGTTAAGTACTATAATGATAAGCTTACTATGTATATGGTTAGGTATAATGATAATAGGTCAAGTGATAAGTGGTGTAGTAGCATACAGCATATACAATACTTTCAAGGTGTCCGAAAAATAAATATGACATTTCACATATGGATGGGACTACTAGCTATACTAAGTAGCTTTGTCCTATCCTTTCTAGGTGTAATCTTAATGATACATCTAGATGTTTGGACTGGTTTATTATTAATAATAACAGGTATGGTTTGTTTACTAAGAGCCTTACCAAGAATAAGAGAGGATATATGATAACATACGATATACTTCAGGTAATAGAGGGAGATACAGATAAGCATAGTAACTATCAGCTTAATCAGTACGAGTTTCCTTTCCCAGAGAATTCTGTTTTAATAGAGAGGGATAAGGAAGCAAAGAGAATACAACGATCGTTTGTAACGAGTATCAAACAATCGTTATTAAATAATAATAACTAACAAATAGGAGAACACTATGTCAACACAACAAACGTTTATACCATACACTGAGTCTAAATCAGCAGAAGATAGAATAGCTTACGTTAAAGCTAATCCTAGCAAGTATATGCCTAAAGCTCAGTATGATCTGATTAAAGGCTTAAACGAAAAGTTAGATGCGTTAGATAGCAAGATGAATAAGATCTTAGCTAAAAAGTAGACAATTGGGTACACCCCCTCGTAATGAGGGGTTACCCCTAATAGGAGGATTAAATGAGAAACTTAATAATATATAAAGTAGAGTATAGACTTAATTCAGACCCATGGGATAGAGATAAGTTTATAAAAACTAAAAGAATTGTTATGCCATTATCAGAATATGATAATTCAGGTGGTAGATACCACAATCATAGCTGGATAAAAAAAGAATTTCGTAAACAAATGGAAAATAATAATTCTTACGGTAATAGCAGATATTCAATATGGAGGATAAACAAAGCATGACTAAAACTAAATTAGGAACACCTAAATTTTGGACTGCTAAACAATGGGCAGACCATCTACTATGGGTAAGTGGATTTACTAACAACGGAGAGGTTAATAATGTACAGAGTAATAATAGAGGGAAAGTTCCGAGAAAATCCAATAAATTTAAGCAGAGCAGTAAAGCTACTGTATAACCAGGATTTCACTGGCTCGATAAGAAAAGAAAATATACTGTGGTGGAAGAAGTACTTTCTTAAAGTAATCCACCTACCTATCCTCTATCCCAAAATGGGATATATACAGATAGTTAAAGTATATAGAGACAAGAAACCATCAATTAGAGTAGTGACAGTTCCCACTAGCTCCGACAAGCGTGAGCTATTGGTATTAAATAAAATATATGGAGGTAATAATGGGTAAGCGAGTTAAAGCGTTTAACAATTATGAGATTAATAAAAATATAGCTAAAGTGCTAGTATTACATAGAGTGTGGAATGGGTTTACCCAGACACAAATATCTAAATGTTTAAATGTATCGTTTCAACAAATACAAAAGTATGAACGATGTATAAATAGATTGGCTGCAGAAAATCTTATAGATATATGCAGACAAAAAAAATGGGATATACAGTTATTCTTAACTGATAAACCAGAAGTAATCTTTAGTGAATGGTGTAAACAAATACCAGAACATGGTTTTGATACCCCCTACCCACAAAGAGCAAGTCAAATACAAAGATCTTGGGATAAGATAGATACAGTAGGTAAGCAAAACTACTTTAACGAACATAGTCCAAGATACAAAAATATAATCCAAGAAATGCAAGGAGAATAATGAATGGAATATTTAATGTTCTTCGATTTGTTACTTATACTGTTGGGGGTTTAGCCATCAGGAAAGGTTGGAATTGGCTCATCGAAGATGTCGATCCAATTCCTGGAAGTAAAGAGTTCGAAGATGAGTATATAAAAACAACTATGAAATATCATAGATTAACCAAAAAAAAGGAAGAATATGAAACGTATAGAAAAAATAGGTGAAGTAATAGTAAAATCTATAACATTCCCATTAAGAATGATTATAGGTATATGTAAGGCAGTAGAAAAAAATATGCCTGATACATTAGAAATGCCAATTGAAATCAAACTAAAGAAGGAGGATAACAATGCAGACAAAACTACCAGTTAAATCTAGAGTAGCAGATAAGTATAAGCCTATGCTTACTTGGTATGCAGAACTTATAGGACTATGCCATGAAACTGTTGCTGAAACAGAATCGTTACAAATGCTAGACTCTATGGGTAAGAAAACTACTGCAACATCATTGTTTATAAGAGTTTGTCAAAGAATGGACAAATCAATAGACGCTAAAGAAGTCGCAGAAAAGTTAGAGACTATAAGTCAATCAACTAATGAAAGGAAAACAGCATGAGTAGTACTAGAACCCCTATAAGACAATCTGAAATGGACTATCTAGATCATTTCATGGAAACAAAATATGACGAGAGAAAGAATATTTTGAAAACAGAAATGCAAGATACCATTGATTCAGAGTCTGAATTAAACTTTGATGCGTTCAAAGAAAAGTTAAAACTAACTAAGTTACATGAAGATGTTAGAAATAACTATAATGATCGTGAAAAGTTTGCAAACGAAATGGATTCTACTTTACTAGAAAAAACAAGTAAATTAGATAATTCAATCAATGACCTAGAAGGTAAACTAGAAAACTGGAAGAAAGTTAGAAAATGGGATACTGAGATAGAAAGATCTCTAATAAAACACCCAGATGAACTGGATAGACTACTTAAGAAAATATGTCATGAAGAAACTTCTCGTGACTTCTATTCTGGCCCAAGAGGTAAAGCTTTACAAATGTTAGATTTATCTAAAGAATATTGTAAGAACTTACTTAATGCAGGTCAATCCCTAGCTACAGTATGGGGAGTAGTAGGACAAGAAATGGCGAAGGAAAAGATAAATACATCTACAGTTCCTAAGCCTGAGTTCTTAGCAATTACTAAATAATTAAATTTGGTCGAAGCCCTGCACACTTTGTGGGGCTTAGCCCTTTAATAGAAAGGTATTTATGGTAGATGAAGCGTTATGTTTATTCCACAGTGATGTGGATAAAGAAATATATGAAGTAGAAAACGAAATTACTTATGTAACTAAATGGCAAGTAATTGCCAAGAATAGAGACGAAGCATTTGATATATGGTTAGAAAATCATAAATTAAATATGTCTACAGAAGATAGTAAAAATACTGTTTGTTCTTATGCTAAAGATTACAGTCAAATGGGTGCAATTAAAAAAATTGCAAAAATTAAATATAACGAAGAAAGTGACGAAGTATATGCAGATGAATCTTAAAGATCAAACAAGCTTACTCGATAAAGCAACTAACAAAGCTATTAAACAAATAACTAAAGAACGTTTAGGTAAAAAACGTAACTTTATATTAGAGTGGTTTAGATACGTAGAGTTAGTAAGTAAACAATTAACTAAATGGATGAACTAAAATAAGGAAATATAATGAAAAAAGAACTTTCAAGTGAATTTAAAAAAGATGATTTATTTTTTAAGTTGCAAGAAAATGTAAAGAAAAATGTACAAGATTATATATATGGCTATAACACAATATTTAATACAAAAAATTGCGATCATATAATCTCTACTTATTTTTTAATATTTTGGGCTAATTTTCACCATATTTATGGAAAAAATGGAAAAAAAAATAGTACCGATTTTATAAAAGAGGCAATATTAAAAATTATTGATGGGACAGACCTACCACCAATACATAAAGATAATTAACTAAAAGGATAAACTAATGAAAAAAGAAAAAGTATTAACTTTAAAACCAAAAGCTGAACACACTAGTGTTTATGTATTCCATAATAAAAAATATGGTACAAATTTATTTGTTAATGCATTGGGTGCTGATGGAGCATATCAAGCATTTGATGAATGTGAATTTGCTAACAGATCCGAATGGATAATTATGTTAGAATTAGAAAACCAACCATCATAGGAGAAACAATGTATAAACTACACGTAATAAGACCAACACAAATAGAAGCAGAAAATAGTCCATTAAGATCTAAAGATGGATCTTATAATATAGTTGAAACACATGACTATACTAAAAAACCTACATTTCAAGATATGTATAAACATATAGGTTGTAGCATGATAGAAATGTCTAAAGCTTACTACCCTGAGTATTCTAATAGAAAAGATGGGTATGTAGATATATACTTTGATGAGGAATTTCTTATGCAAGAAGATGCTCAACCAAATATAGGAGCCACTGTTGCTTGGAAAGAATGGCAAAATAAGACAGGTCATATGGCATTGCCAGGATCTGTTTTACATGGTACAGTATGTGTATATCAGGAGGTAAAAGATGAAGCTGCGTGAAGACATTCTTATAGTAGAGCTAAGAGAAAAGTTACGTAAATCTTTAAATGAAGTATTAAAACTTCGTAAAGATCTAGATCTAGAAAAAGAAGAACATCAATTAACTCAATTAAAATACGAGAAAATGAAAGATAATTTAGATGTATTAATAAATGATAAACTAAATACAGCAAGAGCTGCTATAGAGGAGATGCAAAAATGACAGAACTTAAAGATGAACATCTAGAAGTTATATCTAAAAATAAGTCAAAAAAGTATGAAATAGATAATTTAGTAAATCAGTTATCTGATGCTAAAGAATCTGTTGCAGTACTTAGTAATGCTATAGAATGTGGTTTTCTACATGATAAACATTCCTTGATTTTACAAGAATGGATTGTAGAATATGAAGAATTGTCTCAACAATTAGACACACACTTAACGGAGGTAAGAGACCATGGATGAAAGAGCAATGCGTATGCTACTTGCTGGAAAGCAATTAGAAATAGATAAGTTAAAACGTATAATAAAGGAGATGGAAGATAATGATAATGCCAGACAGCGAGACTCTGAGACTAGAAAAACGTCAAAGAGGACTACAAAGAGTAGCGACAGCAATTAACGATCTAAGTATATATGGTATATACCCAACTAACTTTCCAAAGTTAATTCAGGTATTAGAACACGCTAAAGATCATATTAAAGTTGAAATTCTTGCTACTAAAGAACGTATGTTAGATAATTCAAGATACGGAATAAAAGTAGAAGAAGTATATACAGATCCATTAAAAACTGAAGCTCAAAAAGAGTCTGATAAAGTTAATGATATGTATACTGAAAAAGGAATTTAAGAATTCTATAAATAGATCTGCAAATATCTTAACTGCAGTTAGGGTAATATGAAAGACAATGGATATGGGAATTAACCTTCAGTCATTGACTATTAAGATAGATAGAGCCAGATGGGAGACTGTCTGGCTTGTTAAATTTTAGTCATCTTTACAATCCAAGATGTAGGTATATTAGTACGATCTCCATAAGTATAAGATCCGTCTTCTTCAATATATGCTGCAAACAATTTAATAGAATGTTTGTTTTTAGAAAATAGCCAACCCTCGTTTACTGGACGTGCTAGTTTCATGTTAGTAAATTCTTTATGTTCTGCCCAACCTGAATCACTTACACAGTCAACCCACTCAACTCTGTATTTGTCATAAGGTAAAATAGTAGAATCTTTAGAGAAAATTATTTTCTTCTTAGTGAAGCGTTTCTTTACCATTAGGTGCCCATATAAAAGTTGATTTGTCGTTTTCTTCTAGAGCGTCCATGATATTGTCTGGAACATTGTGACCTTCTTCGTCAAAGACTAACTGAAGGTAAGTGCTATATATAATAGCTAAAGCCATTGCATCTGCAGATCTAATAGACATATCAGGATTCTGACCTTTAATAAAGTTGCCAATAGCTTCTGGATTAATTTTATCCAAGAAAGTTTCTGAATAATTCTGTTTAGATTTTTTGGGAAATTTTAGTAATTTATTCATAAGTACGTACTTCTCGCAAGGATATAGTTATTAGTTATTTGGGTTGCAGTAAAAAATCAATGTTATTCTGTATCTTAGGTACAAGTTCATCATAAACTGTACGCCAAAGCATAGAATCATCATAGAAAAAGTTCTTATTCTTCCACATTTCGTGGTAATGACTATAGAATTTAGAGCATATATCAACAGCATCTATGTCTAATTTAATCCAAAAATCCTTTTCACTCATACCATTAGTGTGTAATTGATGATGATGTTTATAACAAAGAGGAACAGTAAATTGATCTCCAACTTTCTGTGAGAAACCTCTAGGCATAGCAAAAGTTATATGGTGAGCTTGAGACTCTGTATGCTGGCAAAGAATACAAGGATTAGATGCTACCCATTTTAGGTACTCTTTGTCTTTGATTCTTTGTACCTTGTCCTCTGATAGTATTGTGCACTTTTTTGTAGCCATAATATATTGCTAAATCTGATAGACCTTCATGTACTTGGTTAGATGCTCTGCGTTCTGACAAACCTATAATGTTTGCTATCTCAATGATACCATAATTAAAATGACAAAACAATTTCATAATTCTAGAAACTCTTTTACCTAGTTCGTCATCAACTTCTTTAACTGCTAATGCAGCACCAAGAGATGAAGTTATAAAGTCTGTGTTAGAATTGTCAATACGTTCTTTAAGAACATTGCCAGTTCCTCCACCTTGGAGTTCACACATAATACGATAACGAGATCCAGCTTCATATTCTTCAATAGATATAAGCTTACGATGATACATATATAATAAACGAGACTCACGTATGTTTAACCATACTTGACGTTTATCTAAGATAGTAGAAATTAACTCTGGTTTCTCAATCTGTCGCATAATTTATTTTATAATTTTTTAGTGCTTTATCAACGAAAGATTTAAAATTTTCGTTTTTATTGTACAAATTATTTAATCTATAAACTCTGTTTTTATTACAATTATGCATACGAGCAATAATGCTCTTACACCCGTACACTTGTGTAGGGTGCAATAGCCAAGAAAGTAAAATACATAAATTATATATTTTATATTCGTTACTATTACTAACGATTCTTTTACCTTTTAATATATCTAAAGATACATTATAAGATGAACTACAATACTTTTGAATATAACTAACCATAGGAAAAATATGAACATTGAATATAGACATAGTGCTTCTAAAACTAATAGTTTTATTGATTCTCCACCTTATTGGATAATTAATAATTTATATGATTTTAGTTCTGAAGCAAACGCCAGAATGAAAATGGGCAGTGTAGCCGAAGCTACAGCAGAACATGCTTTGCAAAACCAAATCACTGATGAAGAAGTTATCATAGATATTGCAAAAACTAAATACATAGAACTTAAAGGCGATGAATCAGATGATGAATGTCTTTGGTCTGGTATAATTGCTAATCAGTTTGTTAAAGAACTTCCTCAATTTGGTAAGATTATATCTTATCAAAAAGAAATAGTTTCACCTGGTGAAAAATATGGTTTAAAATATGATGTAAAAGGTATTACAGACTTTGAGTTTGATGATGTAATCATAGATACTAAAGCTACTGCTTACATAAAAAGACTTAAATCTGGTGCTATTGATAGCAGATGGTACCCAAAAGACGCTGATTTGCGTCAACAAGCCCTTTACAAAGACCTTTTTAATAAACCGACAGCTCTACTCTATTGTTCTTACAAGGACGTTTATAGCGTGGATATGGAAGGCAGAGAGGGTCATTTAGAGACTATCATACAAGCTATGAAACATATTGAACATATTATGGAAATAGCTAAAAATAAGGAAGATATAGTTAAAATGTTTCCATTAACTATGGACAATTTTAGATGGGGAAAATCTGATAATGAACCATCTAGAAAATATGCAAAAATGATTTGGCAAGAGGCCTTTAAATAGGTTATAAGAGTTAATGCAAAAGTTTGGAAAAATAATAAAACAAATAAATAGGAGAACAAACATGGAACACGAAACATTTGAATGCACATTTAAAAAAGCATTCGAGAAAGATGATGGTCAAGTTACTGTCTATATTAACAAAGATGATGGTACAGACATGACTGTCTATGGTGAAGCTTTAGGCTCAGCAAGATGGCCAGCAGGTGCAAGATTAAAGATTGATGCTCAACCTGTTAGAACAAGTAAAACTGGTAAGCAATATCAAACTGCTTCTAGAATACAATGTTTAAGTGAGGTATCAGATAATTCAGTATCAACTTCTGTTAATGCTACTTACTCTGCTAACACTACTCATGCAACTGTAAAACCAGTAGATCAATTTTCTGAAAAGTATAGATTAACTATGAGTAATCTTATAGCTTCTTATATGTCAGGTGGCAAAGTACCAACTGATTCTGAATTTCAACAAATTGATAATTTAGTAAGAAAAGTATTAGATGCAAAAGCTAATAGTGTTGAAGAAATACTAAAAGACGATGTACCATTTTAACAATTTCTTATCTCCCTCGAGTTAGAAAATAAGGCATTACTGTTACCTTTCAGTAGTGCCTTTTTATTATGAAATGTAAACTTTGTAAAAAAACTGCAATCATTATACACAACAAAGAATATTATTGTGCAGATTGTGAATTAAATAGATTAGGAATTTATGATAGAATTATTAATGATGTTGATTATTCCAACAGAAATAGATCCTGCAAAATTAACAATGAAATATATTCTAAAAGAACAATTTATAGATTATAAATCTTGTGATGAATATGTTGATAAAAATACTTATTTTAAAGAAGATGGTTTATATTATAAAATAAATACCAAAGAGTATCAAATTATGTTAACATATTGTAAACCAACTGAGGATAAAAATGATAACTGAAAAACGATTAGAAGATGCACTAACATTTCTTTCAGAAACAGATGTAGAAAATGCTGAATCAAATGCTACTGTAAAATATTTAGATAGATTACTTAAACGTAAAAAAGCATTACACATTACAGGTAATACAGGAGATAAAAGTATATCTGCAAAAGAACAATCTTATTATGCTAGTGACATTTATAAAAATGCAGTAGATGAAATATTTAATGCTGAAGTAAAAGCATCTACTTTAGAAAACAAACGTGATAAAGAAGGTTTAATTATAGATCTCTTTAGAACATTAGAAGCAAGTAGACGTAAAAATAATATATGATTTATAAATTTAAAAAATGGGTTATACTTCCTGCTTATGCTGAAGTTATTATTAAAGCAGATTCAGATGAAGATGCAATAAAAATAATTCATTCTTTAAATCCTAATAGTTTGACTTGGCAACAAGCTGAAACTGTAGACCAACGTATGACATACGAAATTGTTAATGATAGATTATCAGATTAAATTGTTTAGAGCTATTATCAATCAAGCAATACATGACGCTATGTATGATGGTGTATATAAATATCATATCATAGATAAACGTGAAGCTATTACATGGCTTGTTAGTGATTCTATAGACTTTAGAACTATTTGTTCTTATGCTGACATAGATCCATCTCAAGCTACTCGTAAGTTTACTGAAGCTATGAAGTTAGATTTGTATGCTTTAAGAGATGATCAAACTAAAGTATTAACTAAAACACGTAAAAAATATAAACATTCAGGTAAATTTAGGTTAACATTTAATGACTCATAAGGATATATTTAAAGACATGACATACGAATCACTTAATAAACAAGTAGACGGAACACACTATAAAAACATGAAGATTCAACCAGCTCATTTTATTAATGAGAATAAACTTCTATTTGCAGAAGGTAATGCTATTAAATATATATGCAGACACGCTGCTAAAGGAAAAGAAAAAGATATAGAGAAAGCTATTCATTACTTAGAAATGATTATAGAAAGAGATTATTAATCTATTTTTTATAACCAAGTCCAGACTTTCTATTCTTATATAATTTCTGCCAAGACCAAGAACTAAGTTTACTTGAGTGATGATAAATAAATAATACTATTGTTTTCATTTTGAAGAATTTATAAAACCATAGATTCTACTAATTGCTTTGTCAATACCACTTAACTCACCTTTTATATGTTGTTGATCACCTTTAATTTCAATTAAAGTTATTAACGCCCATACTAAAATTCCAAATAAAGCAGTAGTTAAAAATCCTATAATTTTCTTAATATCCATTTTCATTTTAAACTCTCTTTACTTCTTTACATATAAACTTAGTTGCTAT
>Ga0222634_1000401_pt1 | contig 22026 bp, 33 predicted proteins | sample AntAcemetageno50_FD_179807 | JGI IMG/M metagenome (GOLD analysis project Ga0222634, IMG submission 179807) | Saline water microbial communities from Ace Lake, Antarctica - #50 | ecosystem: Environmental > Aquatic > Non-marine Saline and Alkaline > Saline | place: Antarctica: Ace Lake | collected...
GCCCACGCCGCCCGCGCCGCCAACGCCGATTGGGAGGGCGCCCTAACCATGCTCGATGGTGTGTTGGCGATTGGCCCGCAGTCTGCGGGTTTCTCTGCCGACACAGAGGCGCGCGTTGCTGCTTATAGGGAACTGGTGGCGGTATGACTGACATCGACACCAGACTGGATCACCCGTGTCCGAAGTGCGGTTATCCAGAAGCGCCCAAAACCGATGAGGCATTTTTCTTTCGGTACAAAACCATGTCGGAAAACAACAAACGCAGCTTTCGCAAGGCGGTTCTGGCGCTAATGGAGACTGAGAATGACTGAACTCGACAAAGCAGGGCTGGAAGCGGCGCAACTGGCTATAGCTAAATGCAAGGCGGTTGGGCGCACCACCCTAGAAGACCACGCCTATGAAGCCGTCACCGCATATCTAGAAGCCACAAAGGGTGAGGAAGACACACCACAAGCCACGGATGATGATCATCTGGTGGAGCGATTTGAGGCCACCATGAGAGAGAAGATGGCACGGGCTATGTGCAGGTCAGAAAGCACCGATCCCGATAGCCGAGCCTATTCAATGGATGCGCCTATGTGGGAGCTTTGGTTGCCCACTGTTGACGCCACCCTAGACGCTATGAGGGAGCCGGATGAGGTCACACTTGGCAACGTCGGGCCAATGGAAGGGTTTGACACAGACCTTTTCGAGCATGATACGGACCGCCCGCACATTGATTGGTGGAAAGCCATGATTACCGCAATCAAGGAAGGTGGAGAATGACTGATATCGACAAAGCAGCACTAGAGGCGGCACTGGAAAACTTGCGCACCCATCAGAAACAGCTAGACGCTGACGGCATCATGGTGGGTGTATCACGACAGGCGCTTGAGGAAGTTCTCGCCTACTTCGACGCCCTCACAGAAGGTGATACGGAGGAACCGGCACGGGTCAACCACACCCTGAACAGCTACATTGCAAATTGCCCAACCAAGGGCAGCGTGAACGTGCCGCGAGAAAGCCTTGAGTCTATTGCTGCGTCCATAGCCGCCCAAGCCGCAGAGATTGCGGAGTTGAGGCGATCTTGTGAGGGCGGGGGCGGCTCCTATGCATGCAGGGATTGCCCTGACGCTGACTACTGCATGAGTGCTGGCGCTTGTTTGCATGTCTCCGAAGCAGCACCACAAGCCACAGACGATGATCTGGTGGCGCGATTAGAGTTTGTCCGCGATGTGCTGGCGAGCTTGGCATACCTATCGTATGCAGATGACGTGAAAGCAGCAGCCGACCGCATCGAACAGCTTGAGCGTAAGCTGGCGTGGGTAGTGCCCTTGTATCATCGAACTCTAGCTCGTGGTCAGGCAGCCGAGCAACTAGCAGAGAAATATCAGACGGCGTTGCGGCCATTCGCTGACGCAGCGCGAGATTGTATTGACTCGGATGATCTAGACGGTAACGCATGGGAACATGCCGCTGCAATGGCCGTAACAATCAACGATTTCCGTAACGCTGAAATCGCCGTTGATACATCGGAGAAATGCAATGACTGAACTATCACACGCCGAGCAACGCGCAGAGAAGATGCGGTTGGCGCTCGACAGCCTGCTTGAGCAGTATGTGAATATGATAAATTCGGGCGACTGCGGCAACTGAAACCCGGAAACCAAGCCGGAGGGTATCGCCGGCGGCGATACCCTTGCTGATACATCGGAAACTACCTTGTCCAAAACGGACAACAACACAGAGAAGGAACCAGAGCCATGAACGACGCAGTGAACAGCACGAGCGACGAGCGCACCGTGAACAACACCATGCGGCATTCGTACCGGGTGTTGAGCGAAGAGGAAAAGGCCCAGATGCAGTACATCAAGGATCTCGGCCTCAAACTCCACAACGAACTCGAAGCCATGGGCCAGAGCCGTGAGCTTTCGCTTGCCAAGACCAAGACCGAAGAGGCGGTCATGTGGGGCGTGAAACACATCACGACCTAAAACGGACACCCCTGCCGGCGGGGCTGCCTTTGGCAGGATGCCGGACCCGGATCAGACGGCGAGTGCCGGGCCATGATAAAACCCCGTCAGCCGGTGGAGCCCCACTGTTTTTCTCGGGGCTCGCGACCGGCACCTATCCCCTCGACCCTCAACTATTGGCCGAGTACGATTTACAAAAGCAAGGAGGATCCAACCCATGGCCGACGAGAAACCGGACCGCTACCGCACCCAAGCGCCGAGCAAGACCTACAAGGACAACTACGCGGAGATCTTTGGCCGCACCGGGCCCGCGGAGAGCACCGAAGAAGACCGGGAAAGCTGGCTGGAGGCCTCGAAAGAGCGCCACGCCCGACTGGTCGCGGAGGGGAAGAAGGATGCGCAGTATTATCTGGACCACGAGGTTCGCGTGGCTGAAAATCCGGATTTCCGGGCTTCGCCGTCGAGCAGCCCGACTTATCGCAAAAACTGGGGGAAGATCTTTGGAAAATAGCAGCGAAGAGCCCAAGGCCGACGACTGCGCCTGTCCGACATGCCTGCTGGGATCCGCGCTGGCGTGTATCGCCGTGCAGGAGGAGTATTCGATCATGGAGGTGATCGTGGCCCTGACAGAGTATCTGGGGACGATGCTCACAGATATAGACCCCGAGGATCGGGAGCACGTCCTGCAGGTGATCTACATGCGCTTCCGCGCTCACCTGTCGGGCAACGCCGCGGCGCCCGGAGACGAGTTCGAGGCCGGCTTTGAGGGGGGAGACACCCCTACACTGGACCTGTCGCTGCCCAAACCCGGCGAAAAAATAAACTGATTGACGCCCACAGAGAACACAGATAGAACGTCTGTGTCTAACATACCCCAACCGGAGTGAATGATGTCTTGGTTTACCCCGAGAAAAGACAAGGCGGCGCCCGCCGTGCAGACCGAGGTGATTGAGTACGACTACGACCATCAGGAGGTCGTGACCACCATCAGAGATCCAAAGGGGGCCATCATGGATAAGGTCCGCCGCACGGAGGAAGAGCAGGAGGATCTTGAAAATTACAAAAGTTTCAGTCAGAAGCTCTTCAATTCGAAGGCGGTCATGGCCAAGGGGGAGATCGCCCAGCAAGCCATGCGTAACAACATCTCAAAAAACCTCTACGGCGGGTTTAGCTCCACTCCGGCAGGCACACGCACCACCCTGACAGGGGGAGGAGGATCCTCCATTTCCGGCGTGGAGCTGGCGCGGCAAATGCTGCAGCAGTATTTGCTGCTGCAGCAGCAAATGCTGCAGCAGCCTCCGGCAACACCACAAGGGAGCTTTAGCATCATGGGAAAGGGCGGGTCTACGAACTTTCCGAGCCAGACCCCAGTCGGGGCCGGGCAGCAAGTCGTGCCACCAAAAAACCGGGGATATGACAGCGGCGGGGCTTCCCGCGCGCTCTCCCGCGAACTGGAGAAACTTGGTATCGAAGCAAAACCCGCCGCCGCAGATCGGCTCGCCCGCAGTGTGCTTCGGGCCCTCTCGGCCGGAATTCACCCCGAGGTCATTACGGCCGCGGGTCTCCCCTTGGATAGCAAGCACAGTGTGCAAGCGCTGTTCGAAGAACTCTTGAAGGATCTTTGATCATGACCTCCCGGCAAAAAGACTGCCTGAACTTCGTTGAGAAGTTCTGGAAGAAGAACGGATACTCCCCCTCTTATGACGAGATCCGCGAGGGCATCAGGCTCAAGAGCAAGTCCGGCGTGCACGCCTTGGTCGCGCGGCTCGTGGCGCAGGGGTATCTCCTGAAAGAGGACCGCCGGGCGCGCTCGCTCCGGCCGGCCCACCCGAGCGCATGAGCGACCCCGCGCCGCAGTACACCGAAGAGGATGTCGACAAGATGTCCCGGCTGGAAATGGCCCGGCTTTGGCGGTTCGCGCCGTCCGGGCATCCGCTCATGGACAGCACGAACCCGCTCTCGGACCGTTTCATGGCTCGCTTTAAGGAGTTGGGCGGGTTCTCCCCGGCGATCAGCAAAGCCCTCGGCTGGAGCGACTGACGGATGGGCGATATTGTTGGCATTTTCGGGGCGCCTGTTCCCGAGGCAGGGAAACCATCCCCCGCGCTCGTGGCGCGGCTGGAAGAGCTGCTGGAACAAGCACGCTCCGGGGAGATACAGGGTCTCGCCGGAGCAGCGCTGTTCCGTGACGGCGCGACAGTGGTCGTTTCTGCCGGACTGGCCAACCACACCTTGGTCGGGACACTGGCGATAGCGCAGACACGTGTTGTGCAGGACATCCTGAAAGACGAGAGCTGACGCGAATGTTCTTGCGCCCCTGATCTTCCCCGGGGTATCTCTAGGAGATGTTGCCGGACAATATTCAGAGCTACTTGGCCCGTCTGCACGAGCTGCCCCTTGCTGAGCAGCAGGCGATCCTCGAAGAGTTAGATCAGCTCAGCGACGTGCGCGAGCGCTTGGCTGCGCGTGAGAGTTTCATTTCCTTCGTAAAACATGTCTGGCCAACCTTTGTCGAAGGCCACCATCACAAGATTATAGGCGAGGCTTTCGATCGCGTGGTCCGCGGGGAGTGCAAGCGCCTGATCATCAACATGGCGCCGCGCCATACGAAATCTGAGTTTGCCTCGCACCATCTGCCGGCCTTCTTCCTCGGCCACCACCCCACCAAATACATAATCCAGTCTTCGAACACCGCCGATCTGGCGGTCGATTTCGGGCGTAAGGTTCGCGATCTGATCGGCGACCCCCGGTATCACGAGCTGTTCCCCAACACGGAAGTGCACACGGATGCAGCCGCGGCTGGCAAGTGGAAGACCACGGCGAAGGGCGAGTATTTCGCCATCGGCGTGGGGGGCACGCTGACCGGTCGAGGCGGCGATCTGATCATCATCGACGATCCGCACTCCGAGCAGGAAGCCAAACAGGCCGAAAGCAAACCCGAGATCTACGACAGCGTGTTCCAGTGGTACACGTCAGGCCCACGTCAGCGCGTGCAGCCGGGCGCGGCCATCGTCATCGTCATGACACGGTGGTCGAAGCGCGATCTCACCGGGCAGGTGTTGAAGCAGGCGGCCAAGTCCAAGACCGGGGAAGACTGGGAAGTCATTCAGCTGCCGGCCATCCTGCCGAGCGGACGTCCGATCTGGCCTGAGTATTGGCCGGAGGAGGAAATCCTCGCGATCAAGGAAGAGTTGCCGGTCTCGAAGTGGAATGCGCAGTACCAGCAGAACCCGACATCCGAAGAGGGCGCGCTGATCAAGCGCGAGTGGTGGCGCCGGTGGGAGAGAGAAGAGGCTCCGCCCGTCGAGTTTGTCATCCAGTCGTGGGATACGGCTTTCGAGAAGACCCAGCGCTCGGACTATTCGGCCTGCACGACATGGGGCGTGTTCTATCGTGAGCACGACGACACTGGCCGCATGATGCCAAACCTGATCCTGCTGGACGCATTCAAGGAGCGGATGGAGTTCCCTGCGCTCAAGATCAAGGTCCGGGAGAAGTACGAAGAGTGGAACCCGGAGGCTCTGGTGGTCGAGAAGCGCGCGAGTGGCGCGTCTCTCATTCAGGAGCTCCGTGAAATGGGCATCGCAGTTAGCGAGTTCACGCCGAGCCGCGGCAACGATAAGATCGCGCGCGTCAATGCCGTTTCGGATCTGTTTGCGTCCGGCGTTATCTGGGCCCCGGAGTACAAGTGGGCCGACGAAGTTATTGAGGAGTTCGCGGAGTTCCCTGCGGGTGAGCATGACGATCTGGTCGACAGCTCGACACAGGCCATCTTGCGCTACCGTCAGGGCGGTTTCATCCAATCCACGCAGGACGAGGAAGAGGACGACACTCTCGTCCTTCCGGCCAAGACCTACGATTACTATTAGGGGGCCGCATGGCCACGAACATCGAAAAGAACATTGGCCCCGGCGGCCCCACGCCTTCGGATCTTGATCCCCGCGATCAGCCCGACATGCTTGACGTGGAGCTCCCCGATCTCGACGACGTGGACTTCGAGCTCGTCGGCGAAGAGCCTGACGGAGAGGGCGGGGTCATCATTGACTTCGATCCCGGCGCGGACGCCGCGGAGGAGGCCGTCGAGCATGACGCCAACCTCGCCGAATATATCGAGGAGGGGGATCTCCAGAGCATCGGCTCGGATCTGCGCCACGATTACGACGTCGACAAACAGTCCCGCCGCCCATGGGAGCAGGCTTATATCAAGGGGCTCAAGCTGCTGGGGCTGGAGATCGAGGAGCGCGACGAGCCGTGGGCGGGCGCGTCGGGCGTGTTCCACCCTATTCTGACCGAAGCGGTGATCCGGTTTCAGGCTGACGCCATGGCCGAGACGTTCCCGGCCGCCGGCCCGGTGAACACCAAGATCGTGGGCAAGATCACCACGGAGCGCGAGAAACAGTCCAAGCGCATCCGCGATGACATGAACTATCACTGCACGACCGTGATCCCCGAATATCGGCAGGAACACGAGCAAGCGCTCTTCCAGCTGGCCATCTCCGGGTCGATCTTCAAAAAGGTCTATTTCGATCACTCTCGGCAGCTGCCGACCTCGCGCTTCATTCCGGCAGACGACTTTGTGGTCTCCTACGGCACATCGGATCTGACGTCGTGCCCCCGGGCGACCCACGTCATGAAGATGTACCCGAATGACGTCCTCCGGGCACAGTTGTCCGGGCAATACTTGCCCGTCGACATTCCCAAACCTGCGACGCAGTACAGCGACGTGGACCGCGCCGAGAGCGATGCCGCGAACGAGAACCCGTCCGCGGAGACGGACGAGCGGCACACGCTGCTGGAAATGCACGTCGAGCTCGATCTGCCCGGCTTCGAGCACACCGACGACGAGGGCGAGCCGACGGGGCTGGAGCTGCCGTATGTCGTGACGCTCGATCGGGACAGCGGGAAAGTGCTGGCGATCCGCCGGAACTGGAAAGAGGACAGCCCGACCTACGAGAAGGTCGAATTCTTCATTCACTACCCCTACCTCCCGGGCCTTGGTTTTTACGGCATCGGGCTGGTGCATCTGCTGGGCGGCATTGCCAAGTCGGCCACATCCATCCTGCGTCAGCTGATCGACGCTGGCACGATCGCCAACCTGCCGGCGGGGCTCAAAGCTCGCGGGCTGCGTATCAAAGGCGACAACACGCCGCTTCGCCCGGGCGAGTTCCGGGATGTGGACGTGCCCGGGGGCGCCATCAAGGACAGCATCACCTTCGTGCCGCACAAGGAGCCGTCCGCGGTTCTCTACAATTTGCTCGGCACGCTCACGCAGGATGGGCGACAGCTCGCATCCATCACCGACATGAAGGTGTCGGAAATGAGCACGCAGGCGCCCGTCGGCACCACGCTGGCGGTTCTGGAGCGGGGCATGAAGGTCATGTCCGGCGTGCACGCGCGCATTCATGCCGCCATGTATCGAGAGTTTCAGCTGCTTGCGGCCCTGATCCGGGACCATTCGCCCAAGGAGTACGAGTACGACACTGGGGAAGACGAGCAGTACACCCGCGAGGAAGACTACGACGACCGCGTCGACATCATCCCCGTCTCGAACCCCAACGCCGCCACCATGAGCCAGCGCATCATGCAGCATCAGGCGGCCCTGCAGCTTTCGGCTCAGGATCCCTCGCTCTATGACCGGCGCAAGCTGCACCGACGGATGCTGGGCGCACTAGGCATCGAAGACGCCGACGAGATTGTCCCCCTCGAAGAGGAGATGATCCCGACCGATCCGGTCTCGGAGAATATGCAGCTCCTCACTGGCAAGCCGGTGAAGGCGCACCCGCATCAGGATCACGAGAGCCATCTGGCCGTGCACATGGCGCTGGCCCAAGATCCCAAGCTGCAAGAGCTCATGGCTCAGAACCCGAACGGCAAAGCCATTCAGGCCGCCGCCGCGGCGCATCTGCAGGAGCACGTCGCATTCCAGTATCGCCGCGAGATCGAGAAGCAGCTGGGCGTCCCGCTGCCGGCCTTCGGCGAGGAAATCCCGCCGGAAGTCGAGGTGCAGCTGTCCAAGCTCGCCGCCGACGCGGCCGACAAGCTCCTCCGGAAGGACGTGGCCGAGAAGCAGGCGCAGAAGAACGCCGAGGCGCAGAACGATCCGGTGCTGCAGCTGCAGAAGGCCGACGCGGAAACCAAGCGCAAGGAAGTCGAGCGCAAGGCACGGGCCGACGAGCTTCGAGCCGAAACCAGCCGAGCGCAAATCGCCTCCAAGGAGAAGCAGGCAGGGGCCAAATTCGGCTTCGAGGTGCAGAAAGAGCTGCTCGATAAAGAGATGGAGCTCGCGGAGCTTCGGCTTGAGATGGAGCGGCTGCGCTTCGAAAAGATCGAGGCGGGGACCAAGCTCGGCATGGATATGGCCGCAGACTTGGCCGGTGATGGGATCGAGCGGGAGCGCATTGCCTCGCAGGAGCGGATCGCCGAGCTGCGCGAGAAGGTCAACGTGGTCCGTATGGCGCAAGACCGCACGCTCGAAGAGGAGCGGCTGGCCAATGAGCGCCAGCGCGACACCCAGAATTTCGCGACGCAGTTTGCCAACAGCGTCAACCAGCGTGGGTATGAAGAGAACGACCCCGGAACCAACGACAAACAAACACCTTGAAGGAGTGAGTATTGGCCGGTAATATTTTAGATACACTGCGTGGCCAGATCAGGGAAAGCCTGAACAGCTACGCAGATCATGTCGCAGGCGGAGGCTGTCTTGTGGAAGGCGACGCCTCGGCAACCGCGATGAAGTACGCACACGACGTGGGGGTCGTGGAAGGCTTGGCCAGAGTGGAGCGGCACATCCTTGATCTCCAAGAAACACTGGATGAACAGGAAAGGCTTGACGGATGACGTCGAAGAAGAAAGCGCAGGACGACAACGCCAACGAGGAGAAGGCCAAGCAGCTGCCCGATCCGAAGGGTTGGTCGATGCTTCTGGCCATGCCCGAAGTGGAAGAGCGAACACAAGGGGGCATCCTCAAGGCTGACGTGACCAAGGACATCGAGCAGACGTCCACGGTCGTGGGGTTGGTCTTGAAAATGGGCAACATGTGCTTCACGGACAAATCGCGCTTCGGCGAGGAACCGTGGTGCAAAGAGGGCGATTTCGTCCTCATTGGCGCCTACAAGGGCGTGCGCTTCAAGGTGCACGGCAAGGAGTTCCGCCTGATCAACGACGACACCGTGAAAGCGGTCGTCGATGATCCCCGCGGTTACACGAGGATTTGACGATGGCGAAAGCAGCCGAAAGAGAAGTCAGCTACGAAGAGCCCGCGGATCTCCCTGACCCGGATGCCGAGGAAGAGAACCTCTCGGCAGCCGAGGACGACGAGCTCGACGGCGAGCTTGAGATCGAGATCATCTCGGATGTGCCGGTAGAAGATGCCCGCGCAGCTGCCCGGCCGGCAGCCGACCGTGTCGATCCGGATGATGAAAGTCTCGAAGACGAGGTGAAGGACTACTCCGAGCGGGCGCAGAAGCGCTTCAAGGAGATGAAGTTCGAATATCACGAGCAGCGCCGCGCGCGAGAAAGCGCAGAGCGGCAGCGGGAAGAGGCGGTGCGGTACGCCGAACAGGTGGGCCGTGACAACGCCATGCTCAAACAGAGCCTCGCAGCGTCCAGTAAGACGGTGGCCGAAGCGACCACGGCGCGGACCGACGCCGAACTGGAGCGCGCCCGGCGCGAGTTCAAGCAGGCCTACGAAGACGGAGACACCGACGCCCTCATGGCGGCGCAGGAAAAGTTGTCGCAAGTCCAGTTGGAGCGTGCTAGGTTTGCTTCAAATACTGCCCGGCCAACAGAGGAAACCAATGCGCCGCAGCAACCACGACCGCCGCAGCGTCAAGCTGCACCGCAGCCCCGGGGCGACCAGCCTCCGGACGCGCGGGCGATCCAATGGCTGCGTGCAAACCCTTGGTTCCAGCAGCCCGGAAACGAAGACATGACGGGCTACGCCGAAGGACTTCATCGGAAGCTCATTTCTCAGGGCTACGATCCTCGTCAGCACGAGGAATACTACACGACGATCGACAAGCAGATGCGGTCGGTCTTCAAGGAAAAATTCTCAGGCGGCACTTCCGTTGGTGACGAGGATCCCCCAAGGGGAGCTTCGGCTGCGACGACTGAGAAGAAACGCCCACCACAGGTGGGCGGACCGTCGCGGGGCGGACGACCCCCGCGCAAAGTGCAGCTCACCGACACCCAAGTCGCCCTCGCGAAGCGCCTCGGGCTCACCAACAAAGAGTACGCCGCTCAAGTTGTAAAGGATCAGAACGCAGATGTCTGATGATACGCGCACCGCGCCCATGGCGCGAGACGAAGAAACACGTGAGAATGAGGATCGGTACGAGGACTATCGTCCCCCGTCGAACCTCCCTGACCCCAAAGCCCAAGATGGGTACGTTTTCCGGTGGGTGCGAACCGACATGCTCGGCAAGCAGGACAATCGGAACGTCTCCATGCGCTACCGCGAAGGCTGGGAGCCATGTCTGGCCGAGGATCATCCCGAGCTGATGATCATGTCGGACACGGATACCACCCACGAAGGCAACATCGTGATCGGCGGACTTATGCTGTGCAAGTGCTCGGAAGAGCTCATGCAGCGGCGTACGAATTACTATGCGAAAAAAGCCCGGGAGCAGGAACTCAGCGTGGATCAGAACTACATGCGTCAGAACGACAGCCGGATGCCGCTCATTCCTACCGAGCAAAAATCCGAGGTGTCCTTTGGCGCAGGCCGACGTCGCTAACTAGCGGCTTAGGTTTGGTCCCACACAAACAGAAGGAAACCAGAAGATGGCAGCGACAGCAGCCCCCTACGGTTTCGTTCCGGTCAACAAGCTCGGCGGCTACAACAACGGATCGTTCCGCCAGCTCAAGATGACCAACTCATACGGCACGTCGGTTTTTCACGGCGACGTTGTGGAGTTGGCAGCAGCCGGAACGATCGAACTGGACAGCGCGGCGACTTCGACGCGTCCCATCGGCATCTTTCAAGGATGCAGTTACTCCGACCCGACCCTGAACTACAAGTTGTTCAACAACATGTGGACAGCTTCGACTTCGGCGACGGACATCTTGGCCATGGTGGCAGATGACCCGAACCAGCTGTTTCAGGTTCAGTCGGCGGCTTCGATGGCCCAGACCACTCTCGGCAACAATGTCGAGGTCAGCACGTATGCGGCCGGCAACACCAGCCTCGGGAAGTCAATTCTTTCCGTCGATGGTGCAAACGCCGCTACGACCAACACTTTCCCTCTCCGCGTCATCGACTTCATCGACGGCCCGGACAGCTCAGTTGGTGATGCCTTCACGGACATTCTTGTCCGCTGGAACTTCGGCATCCACCAGTATGAGCTGGCACTTGGCTCGTAAGGAGATCTTGAGAAATGGCTACCATTTCACGCGCACAACTGCTCAAGGAACTCCTGCCGGGGCTTAAAGCCCTCTACGGCCTTGAGTATGACAAGTACACCGAGGAGCATTCCGAGGTTTACGACGAGGAAAGCTCCGATCGGTCGTTCGAGGAGGAAACGAAGCTCTCGGGCTTCGGCGCCGCCCCGGTCAAAAAGGAAGGTGGAAACCTTGCTTACGACACGGCTCAGGAGAGCTTCACGCAGCGGTTTGATCACCAGACCATCGCGATGGGCTTCTCCATCACCGAGGAGGCCATGGAGGACAATCTGTACGACAGCTTGTCCGCCCGGTACACCAAGGCGCTGGCCCGTGCCATGAACTACACCAAACAGGTGAAGGCCATGGTCCCGTTCAACACCGGGTTCACCGCTTCAACCGGTTATCTTACCGGCGACGGCGACCCGCTGTTCAGCACCTCGCACTCGATCGTGCAGGGCGCAGATCTCTCCAACCGTCCGTCGACGGCAACTGATCTGAACGAAACGTCTCTCGAAGACGCGACGATCCAGATCAGCAATTGGACAGACGAACGTGGTCTCCTGATCGCGGCACAGCCTGTCAAGTTGATCATCCCGACGAACCTGCAGTTCGTCGCGACCCGCATCCTGAACTCGCAGTTCCGGACCGGGGTGGCTGACAATGACATCAACGCAATCGTGCACAACAGCACGATCCGCGATGGCTATTGCGTCAATCACTATCTGACTGACACGAACGGCTGGTTCCTGAAAACCGACGTTCCGAACGGCACCCGGTACTTCAACCGTGTCCCGATGACGACGGCGATGGACGGGGACTTCGACAGCGGCAATGTCCGCTTCAAGGCTCGCGAGCGCTACTCGTTCGGCGTGTCTGACTATCTCAGCCTGTTCGGCTCCCCGGGTTCCGCTTAACCCGGCAAGCACAGAACTGGACTACGAAAAGGGGGGCTTCCGGGCCCCCCTTTTTTGTGCCACAAGGGGGCACGCCCAACGGCGTTACCTCCCTAGACTTACCGGGCCCTTAGCGGCCCGGTTTTTTTCTCTTGTGCCCGGCAAATATTTAGGTGGCGCGTGTCTGGGTTCTCCCGTAGGCTGTCTCCCAGCACTCGAATGTGGCCGGCATCACGTCGGTCATGGTCAAACAAAAGGAGACTGTTCGATGCCCACGCATTTCTCTGGCGGTGTTTCCAACACCAGCTCCGGCGATCCCCTCTACGAATTCGGTATGCTCGATCCCACGAAGTGGCATGTCTTCTTCGATGATTTCGACACCACCCCCATCGCGGCCCAGTGGACCCTGACGGCAACCTCGGTTGGCTCGGGCACCTCGGCAATCACCGTCCCGGATGCGGACGGCGGCTTGGCACGCATCACCACAGCGGCCAACGAGAACGATGGCATCTTCGCGGAATGGATCAGTGAGACCTTCAAGCTCGAAGACGGCAAGAAGGCGTTTCTGAAAACCCGCATCTCGGTTGGCGACGCGATCCAGAGTGACTGGATCGTCGGCCTGCACTCGACGGACACCACGCCGCAGGACGCCACGCTGCGCTTCCTGTTCGAGAGCGTCGACGGATCTGCCGCAGTGTACTTCAACAACGACGACAACACCACCGACACCGACAGCAACACGCTCGTCACCATGGCGGACGACACGTTCGTCACCTTGGCGGCGTACTGGGACGGCGTGGACAAGATCCGCGTCTATGCCAACGGCGCACTGGTGCAGACGATGACGAGCATGGACGTTCCTGCTGCGGAAATGGCAGTTGGCTTCGGCTACCTCAACGGCGCCGCCGGTGCGGAGACCACCGACGTCGACTACATCTTTGTCGCCAAGGAGCGGTAAACATGCAGACCAATCTGACGAAAATCGACGGCGAATGGGCCGTTGAAGTGATCGGCGATCCGGACGAGGAGGTCTTTGTTGAGACCTTCTCGGGCCGGGAGCACGCCACGAACTGGATCCGGATGATCAACACCGGTCAGGCGGAAGCCCCGGTCCTGAAAAAGAAGGGCGAGGCCAAGGCCAAGTCCAAACCCAAAGCGAAAAAGACGAAGGCAGAAGAACCCACGTCCTGACGCGCCAATACTCCTGAGAGGATATAAGATGTCCCGACCCAAGGTCATCACTCTTGCACCGACAGCGTCAGACCCGAACGGGGTCTCGACTTCTTTTACGCTGACGACCGCATCACTCAACATCCCGATCGACGGGGCGCTGTCCACTGGCTATGACCGGGACGGCGTTGCCGCAGCGCAGACCCCCGGGGGCGCAGGAAACCTGACGCTCGACGGCGCGCTCGCGTCGGGCAGTGCTGTCCAGTTCACTCGGCCGACCCGGCTGGTGATCTACGCCGGCGGCGACGAGAGCGGCCGCGCCTTTACTGTGTCCGGCCTCAAACAGCAGCCCGGCAAGAGCATGGGCGCGAAGCAGGTCTTCACGGAGACCATTACGGGCCCGAACGCGACCACCGTGGTCGGCTCCACCGACTGGTGGCAGATCACCAATATCGCGGTCGACGCTGGTACGGCTGGCGACGTCGAAGTCGGGGTCAACGGATATGTCGATCTGTCCACGCCGCAGCATGTGTCCATCACGTCGGCGGGCGACGACAGCGCGGACACCTTCTCAATCTACGGGAAGGACCGCTACGGCAACTTCATCACCGAAGAAGTCACCGGGCCAAACGCCACTGCGGCGACAGGCCTCTATAATTTCGCCGAGATCATCAACGTGTCGAGCGACGGGGCCTCTGCCGCGGGTGTCACGATCGGCGTCGATGGGACTTGCGAGAGCGGCTGGTTTGTTCTGAATTACCGCGGGCCAGACTTCAACGTCGGCTTCGGTGTCGATCTCTCTGCGTCAGCCAACCTCACCTATGACGTCGAGCACACGTTCAACAACGTGATGGCCGCCGGGTTCCGGGAGCATGACGCAGCCGTGTTTAACAACTCGGCCGTGGCCGCGGAGACCACCAATCAGGACGGCAACTACGTGAACTCTCCGGCCGCAATGCGGCTGGCGATCACCGCCCACACGGCCGGCAGCGCCAACCTGCGTGTCGTGCAGTCCGGGCGGGGGTAGTTCACGGCGAGCGAGTGTTTCACGTGGAACAGGATAGGATCTGACAGAACATGCCCACGAAGAAGCAGCGCAATTACAAGGACGAATACGAGAGCTACCACAAGAAGCATCTCAAGGATAACAATGCGCGCCACCGGGCGAGATACGCAGCCGAGAAAGCCGGGAAAGTATCGCGTGGCGATGGCAAGGAAATCGACCACAAGAACAACAACCCGCGTGACAATTCGTCGGGCAATACTAGAGTGATGACCCGCAAGGCAAACCGCTCTCGACCGCGAAGGAAGATCAAGTAGATGGCCGCTCCAACGACATCCGGCACGGTAGACTTCAAGCTCGACATCCTCCAGATTTGTGAGGAGGCCTACGAGCGTGCCGGTACAGAGATGCGCTCGGGCTACGATCTTCGGTCGGCGCGGCGCAGCCTGAGCCTGATGCTCCTCGAATGGTCCAACAAAGGGCTCAATCTATGGACCGTGGCCGAGGCTGACGTGGCGCTTGTCGCCGGCACGAAGACCTATGATCTGGCTGACGATTGCGTGGACGTGCTCGAAACTGTCTTGCGCTCCGGATCCGGGGACAATCAGGTCGACTACAACCTGACACGTCTTTCGGTCTCGTCCTACGCGCACACCGCGAACAAGAACTCCTCGGCTCGGCCGACGAGTTACTATGTGGACCGGCAGAACCGAGCCACCATCACGCTCTACCCAGAGCCGAACGATGCAAGCCAGACGGCGCACTACTGGTACGTGCGGCGCATTCAGGATCTCGGAGACAACACCAACAACCCCGACATGCCGGAGTGGTTCGTCCCGGCACTCGTGGCAGGTCTCGCCTTCAATATCGCATTGAAGCGCCCGGAGCTGGAAGGCCGCATCACGGCGCTCAAGACGCTTTACGACGAGGCATATACCCTCGCCGCCGGCGAAGACCGCAGCAAGACCTCCACGTTCTGGGCGCCGGACATGTCGCTCTACGGAGTGGTCTGATGTCTGGAGAATTCGCCAGCGGAAAACACGCGTTCGGGTTATGCGATCGCTGCGAGTTTCGCTACAAGCTCAGCGCGCTCTACTGGGAAATTCAGGACAAGAAGCGCAACGGCCTTCGGGTGTGCGCGGACTGCCGCGACAAGGACCACCCCCAGCTGCAGCTTGGGCGGTTTCGCATCCGAGATCCGCAGGCGCTACGCGACCCCCGGCCGGACAACAATCTCGCGAATACGAACGCGTTTTTCGGCTGGAACCCCGTCGGCGCGCCCGGCGCCTTCGAATTGTCTGCCTCTATTGGCTCGGTAACTGTTACAACAGAATAGAAAAGGAGTTTCGAGATGAACAAGAAGACCAAAGGAAATCCCCCGGCGAAGGCCAAGAAGCGCATGGCTTATGCGGCTGGCGGCAAAGTTGGGATCAAGCCCACCAATCAGACAGTGAAGAAGGCCCGCGGCGCCGGCGCTGCAACCCGGGGAACCTCCTTTAAGGACTAGCCCATGAACTACGCTGAGCTAACCCAGCAAATTCAGGACTACACCGAGAACGCGGAAACTTCCTTCGTGGACAACATCCCGAACTTCGTCAGACAGGCGGAGGACCGGATCTACCACATGGTTCAGCTTCCGATGTTCCGGCGTTCGCAGTCAGCAACGATGACGGCGTCGAACCGCTTTTTGACGGCGCCAACGGATTTTATCTCGGTGCATTCGCTGGCGGTGCTGGACGGGAGCAGTAACCACCGCTTCTTGCTCAGCAAGGATGTGAACTTCATGCGGGAGGCCTTCCCCTCTACCGGGACGGAAGCGCTGCCGCGCTTTTATGCGCTCTGGGATGAGGACACCTTCCTGCTCGCTCCGACGCCGGACACCGGATACACGACCGAGCTGCACTACTTCTACAAGCCCGAGAGCATCGTCACGGCCTCCACGACATGGCTGGGCGATGAAGCCGAAGCGGCGCTCCTGTATGGCGCGCTGATCGAGGCCTACACCTACATGAAGGGCGAGGCGGACATCCTGCAGCTCTACGATGCCCGGTACAAGGAGGCCCTGATCAAGCTCAAGGAGCTCGGTGACGGCAAAAACCGCAAGGACAGCTACCGCAATGGCCAGACAAGGATGCCAGTGACATGAGCGCGCCCCTAGACTTTCAGATAGGCACGGTCGAAGTCATGACCACGCAGAACCGCGGACACAGCGCCGAGGAGCTCACGGAGATGGCGGTCAACAAGATCATCTCGATCGGGAAAGACGCTCCTGAGCCGATACGTGCTCAAGCGTTGGCTTATCGGGAAAATCTACGTAGTATCATCCTGCTGTATATTCGCCGAGCAATGCAGAGCGAGAGAAGCACAATCCGCGGCGAAATCGCCGAAGAAATGAGGAGCCAGCACTGATGGCAATCACACAAGCACTCTGCACCAGCTTCAAACAGGAGCTCTTGACGGGGACGCACGATTTCACGACGACCACGGGGAGCACGTTCAATCTCGCGCTCTTCACCAGCGCCGCGACACTGGGCGCCGCCACCACGGCCTACGCCGCGACCAATGAGGCTTCGGGGACGGGCTATTCCGCCGGCGGCCAAGCGCTGACCAATGCCACGCCGACCGCTTCGGGCACAACCGCGCTGACGGACTTCGCTGACGAGACGTGGTCGACGGCGACCATTACGGCCCGCGGCGCCCTGATCTACAACACGGACGCCAGCAACAAAGCGGTGCTGGTGCTCGACTTCGGCAGTGACAAGACGTCGACGGCCGGCGACTTCACGGTGGTCTTCCCTGCGGCGGACGCCAGCAACGCGATCATCCGGATCGCCTGAGACACCGGAATGGATAGTTTGGCATGGCATGGGGACTGGGAGCATTCGGGAGCACGGCGTGGGGCTACGGCAACGCGTCCGCCTCAGTCACAGGCGAAGCCGGCACTGCGGGGCAGGGGACGGGTGACGTTGTCGGCCTTGCGAATGTTGGCGTTACCGGAGAGGCGGGCACGGCGGATCTTGGCACCGCAAGCGTCTACCTCTTGCTTGCTGCCCCGGTCACTGGCGAAGTGGGCACCGCAGCCGTCGGCTCGGGGAGTGTCATCGGCCTTGCGAACATCGACGTCACGGGCGAAGTGGGCACCACGGCCCTTGGAGACGAAATTGTCGCAGCCGCGGCCAATGCGAGCGTCACGGGCTTCCTTATCACGTCCGGGATCGGGGAGGAGCTCTTGTGGGGTGAAATCGACACGAGCCAAACCCCAAACTGGGGAGACATTGCTTCGAGCCAGACCCCCGGGTGGGGTGACATCCAGACTGCGAATTCGGCCAACTGGTCGGATATAACGACATAGCGGGATCAAAATATGGCCAGCACATACACAAGCGAACTGCGCATCGAGAAGATCGCGACCGGAGAGCAAAGCGGCTCTTGGGGCACGACCACCAACACGCAGTACGACCTCTGGGAGGCCGCGATCGCCGGCACCGCGGCGGTAACGCATGACAACAGCGCAGACTATACGCTTTCGACGGCCAGCGGGACCGACGATGAAGCTCGGCACATGTTCCTCAATATTGGCGGGACACTGACGGCCGACCGCAATGCGATCGTGCCCACGACTTCGAAGCTGTATTTCGTGCGCAACGGCACTGCGGGCGGATTTGCCGTCACGGTCAAGACATCCGGGGGCACCGGCATCGCGGTGGCAAGCGGCGATTACATGGCCCTCTACTGCGACGGCACCAACGTCGTGGACGCACTCAACACCGTGAACATCACGGGCGGGTCTATCGCGGGCATCACTGATCTGGCGGTCGCTGATGGCGGCACCGGATCCAGCACGGCTTCTGATGCACGGACGGCACTGGGCCTCGCGATTGGGTCCGACGTGCAGGCTTTCGCTGCAGAGCTCGCAGCGCTGGCCGGTCTCACGTCGGCAGCCAACAAGCTGCCTTACTTTACGGGCTCAGGCACGGCGTCCTTGGCGGATCTCAGCGCCTTCGGCCGGACGCTTATCGACGACGCCGACGCCTCCGCCGCACGCGCGACAATGGGCGTGGCTATCGGCTCCGATGTCGCGGCATACAACGCAGACGCGCTGTTCGCGGATGTGAACGATCAGCTTACGGTGGGCTTCACCGGAACTTCCCATAGCACCGGCAACACCGGCGCGGGTACAGTTACATTGGATGCGGCAGACAGTAGCATGCAACATGGAACAGTTACGGGATCATTTACTCTTGGCGCGCCAACACTAACAGGTGTGGGCTACATCGAATGGGAAATCACCAATGATGGGACCGGGGGCTACAGTCCTGACCTTGCCACAAATACTGATAAGGTGGAAGGGACCTATGACGCCACCGCAGGCCATACGAACCTTCTGCGGTTGACTAAGACAAACGGTCACACTGTCCTCGAAATCTTCCGAGTGGATGTATAATATGAAATGCTTCTGGAATGAAGGATCACCGCGCCGAGTTAAAGAAGGCTCGACGGATAAGCTAACGGGCCGGACGATTGGTTCCCGTCCTGATCCGGCTATTGACCTCTACGAGTATATCGAGACAGGCCCGACCCCGAACAAATACCAGTGGGCTGGCCTGCCGACATATGCACGTGATCGTGACACGGTGACTGTTACGCGAACGGTGACTGATAAATCCCTTGAGGACGTGCGAACAATCCGCAAGCAAGATGCTACAGCAATGTTCAGGGCCGTGGCGGATGCTGGGACAGAAATTGATCTCGGAGCGGGGCTGATGCGGATTGAAACCACTCACGCTGCGCAACAGGAACTCGATAAGTTGGCCGAACGTCTGGCAACCTCGGGCGGGACGCAAAGTGCAGTTACTCGCGCCGGGACAACCGTCACACTAAATTTGGCGGCGGCAACAACCCTGTCAAGAGCACTGGCAAATCGTCGCGCGGCAGCAACTACAAATGAATTTGATCTGTATGTTGCGATCGACGCAGCGAAAGATGTGGCGGCAGTTCTTGCAGTAGACGTCGAAGCTGGCTGGCCTGAATAATGTTGATCCCTCCCCCATCACGGCTGAAAGGTGGTTACGGCTACGAGATCGCTAACTCGCTGCGTTTCGATGACGGAGCGTCGCAGTATCTTAGCCGTGTGTCTTCGTCCGCAGATGCCGACCGCACGAAGGCGGTAGTCTCCGTGTGGTTGAAACGCGGTGCGCTCACTGGACGCCATACTATCTACGCAATCAACTCTGCTGGCTCTGTGGGGGCGTCAAACCAAATCTCAATGTCGTTTGAAAACGCAGGAACAAACGGAGACACGCTGAACTACTACAACGGCTCTGTGAACAGAACATCCACCCGTGTTTTTCGTGACCCCGCCGCGCACCTGCATTTCTGCCAAATCTTTGACACCACACAGGCCACTCAGGCAGACCGGGTGAAGACCTACATCAATGGCGTCTTGATAGACGACTTGAACATCGCACAAGACTTTTCCTTGAGCGCTAATACTGCCTTCGGTCAGGCAAGCGTCACCGAGTATATTGGCAGGGGGGATAGTGGGTTTTACTTCGACGGCCTGCTAGACGGAGACCTGATTTTCACAGTCGGGCAAGACGCCACGATTGACGATTTTGGTGAGTTCGACGCGACAAACCCTGCTATCTGGAGACCCAAGAGCGTATCAGGTCTGACCTTCGGAACCAACGGTTTCCACCTCGACTTTGAGAACGGTGCTGGTCTGGGCAATGACGTATCCGGCAACGCCAATACTTGGACAGTGAACAACACGCCTGTTCAGTCAGTGGATACGCCAACGAACAATCACATCACGTTCAGCAGCATTTCAAAGAACACCGCGTCCGGTGCTCTGACGGATGGCAATACAGCCAATACCTCATCTAACTACGCTACTGGCACGACACAAGCATTCCCGCAGACTGGCATCTGGCAGGTTGATTTTGAAGTGGAAGCCGTATCCGGAACGAACGGCATTGCCTTAGGTATCGCGGACCTCAAAGACTTCGACCATCGTGCCTCGGACGGATCATACTCAGACGGCTATGGCCCGTTCGGACTTGTCTATACATTCAACGCTGACGGCACCAAAACGATCACAAGCGCATCCTCAGCCGCCTATGGATCGAACTGGTTTACCGTTGGTAAGGTCGTCAGCCTCATCTACCACGCCGACGTAGGCGCACTGTATTGTGCTATTGATGGCACACTACAAAATAGTGCAACTGGTGCGGAGATCGAAGCGGGGACAACAACGAATGCCCTGACGAGCAGTCTTTCCGGTCACTTCATGCCCATCATGGTGGGGCACAATACGGGCAACCGTATGCGGATCATTGCACCCGACGCGGACCTACAAGCAATCTCGGGCCTTAACGCAGCCAAGGGCGTGTTACACCGCAACTTCCCCGACCCCGAAGTGGCCGACCCGCAGACCTATCTAAGCGTTGTCGCCTATGCCGGGGATAGCGTTTCACCTCGCACCCTAGACACAGGTATGGACGCGGACCTAGCCGTTCTGAAAAGGCGCAACACTGGCGGTAACGGTTATGATTGGACGTGGTGGGACACCGTTCGTGGGGTAAACGCCTCCGTTAATACGGCATTATCCTCGAACGCAACCGACGCCGAAGGGCTAGGTGGCTCACTTACTACCTCCACACAGTTCGGCGGTGTGAGCGCGTTCGGCACCACTGATGTCACCTTGTTGGACGGGTCTGTTGATGCTCGGCGTGTGAACGAGACCGGAAACTATGTTGGTCTGTTCCTCAAGGAACTCCCCGGCTTCTTCGATATCGTTGGGTACACGGGGGACGGGGTGGCCGGACGGAACATTTCTCACTCGTTGGGCGTAGCACCAGAGTTGCTTATAGGGAAGCCCCGGACGGGGACGAACAACTGGGTGGTGGGGTCCGAAGCACTGACAAGTTGGGCAAATCGCTTGGTCTTGAACGGAACGTCTGCCCAAGCTACCGACACAGCGGCGTTTGACAGCACTGCGCCGGATGCTAGTAACTTTCGTGTCAGTACCACACTGAACGCCAACACGGTAACACAGATAGCTTACCTGTTCGCCACCATGTCGGGTATATGCATGGTTGGCACCTACACAGGTAACGGCAGCGCAGACGGTCCTGTCGTGTACTGCGGTGGTCGCCCATTGTATGTGGTCTGCAAAACCATCGACAGCGCAAATGGCTGGGTTACACTTGACCGGGAGCGTAGCCCCGAGAACGTAGCCGACGACGAACTTTACTGGCAGTCGGCTAATGCAGAGAGTTCAGGTAGCGGGGCCTTTGTCGATTTCCTTGGCACGGGGTTTAAGGTCCGTAGCACAGCGGGGAGCATCAACACTGGTTCCACCACCTACATCTTCATAGCCTTCCTCGACGGATCAGTAGGCGGCGAACTCACACCACCAGCACCGGCACAGTGATATGATCTATGCAGCAATCCTGATCTCAGCGATCCTGTACCGCATCCCGCGCGGTGGCCCGGACGGCCATGTGTGGCGCGGCTGGATTGGCTTCGCCCCCGGCTCCCGTGTCTCCACGTCTGTCTGGGCACTGGCCTCTGCTGGCGCACTGGTCTACGCGGCGGTGCTTATTGTTTTGGAGACACTCATATG
>Ga0222634_1000402_pt1 | contig 21995 bp, 37 predicted proteins | sample AntAcemetageno50_FD_179807 | JGI IMG/M metagenome (GOLD analysis project Ga0222634, IMG submission 179807) | Saline water microbial communities from Ace Lake, Antarctica - #50 | ecosystem: Environmental > Aquatic > Non-marine Saline and Alkaline > Saline | place: Antarctica: Ace Lake | collected...
TACCAACGCAGGAGTTAAGGTACTTCCTCAGAGGTTTTCTCAGTCGTCGCAGCTCTGGATGATTCCACCGCTTCCATCCTGCATCGAGGCTGGCACGATTCCGGCCTGCAGCAAAGCGGCGTTCACGAGGCCGTCGGAGATCGGGGCGTTCACAACGGTGTGAGGCTCCGAGGGGAGAGCCAACACGGCGGCTTCGGCGAGGTCCTGAAGGGCGGGTCCGTCGGCGAAGGGGATGAACACCAGGCGCACTTCCTGCACGGTGCTTCCGCTGTTGGCAATCATCCAGGCGCGGCAGGCGGTGGCGGCAACCTCAGCGGCCACGTCGGTCGGGTACTTGAAGATGCCGCAGGAGATCGCCGGGAAGCCGATGCTTGCGAAGCCGAGCCGAGCCGCCTCATCGAGGGCACTCGTGTAGGCGGCGTCAAGCTCATCCCGCATCTGGTTCATGTAGCTGTCGTCGAGGCAGTCATCCTCGAGCTGCTGGTTGAAGCGCGGGCCAACCGAGTGAACGACGCCCTTGTTCGGGAGCTCTCCAGCCGGGGTCGAAATGCTCTCGCCTGTGGGGCAGCGCACACCGCTGATGTCAGCGAGGTGGCCGTTGCAGGCGTACTGCATTCCCTTCCACCCGGCAGCCTTGAAGATGAAGCCGCAAACTCCACCACCGCCCCGAAGCTGCTCGTTGGCGGCATTCACGATGAGGTCGAGGTCGGGGGAGTTGGTCAGGTCGCCGGTCACGATGCTGAGCTTTGCGGTTCCGAAAATGCGTTCCATGTGGTCTTAGCCCTCAAGAAGGAGTTGTATCCGTGTTATCCCCTCAACGCTCTGATGCGTTGAAATCTCAGAGATAATCGACGTTGTGATGTGGTTCGTTGGTGGTTGCCCGCGACGGTACATTAGGTCAATGTGGTGGTCAGCGGCGGCGAGGCCTGATGCTCTCATTTCGTCTGTGAAGCCGGACCACATGGGCAGGGCTCTCATCAGGGTTCGGGCGCGCACCACCCAGGGCTGGTGCTCCAAGATGTAGACCATTCGCCCCTGGTCCAACATCCTCCACTGGTCGTTGCCGGGGTACGGGCGCTCCACATGCCACGGGTGGAAGCGTTCATCTGTTCTGGAGAGCTGTACGTCGGGTATGGACCCGTCAGCCCGCATCAAGTCACGCAGCTCCAAGAAAATACCTTGCGAGAAGTGCCACACCTTGAGCTCTTCCTCAGCCCCGTACACCACAACAGGTATCGCGAATCGTCGAGTCCGACCTTCCGGGTCTACCACGTAGCCCTGGCCCCTGTGGAAGGTGACCCGAGTGCTCAGGACGATAGGTATAGGGAATCCGATTGTCGCCGGATTACCTGTCGTGGGTCTCAGGTAGGGCATCAAGCACTCTCACAAGTTGAGCGGTCTGAGCGCGCCAGCCGCTCTCATTGGGGCCGATGCCCCAGTCCCATTCAACAAGAATGGCCTCACGTTCATGCTCTCGAAACACCTCACCCAGCAAAGCCTCGAGCCGGTGGTACTCCTTCCGCCATACCCGCTCAAGCGCGGAGTACCGCGTCAGGAAGACGGGGTGCCAGTACTCGTAGGGCTGTCGGAAAGGGTCTGGAGCGAAGTTCGTTGCCCGGATCACGGTCAGCGCCACGCGCTCCGTCCCTGACGTTGGGGACTCCATTGGCTGCCGCGCATGTAGGAAATCCAGTATGCGTGTCCTGAAGGAACCAGAGTCACCTCGACGTAGGTCTCGCTCGTTCGGCTTGAACAGCTTCCGGAAGGCGCGGAGGTTGGGCATCCCCGTCTGATTGAACAGAATGTCAGCTTCCAGCTTCCTACGGACGTCACGGGGCAGGAAGCGGTAGTGAGTGATCGTGCTCCACCACCGCTTGAACATGACTGAGTCCCGTAGCTTCTGCATGGCCTCCCACTGCTCTACGTCCATCAGCCCGTACTTCAGAACCTCGTCCAAAGGCACCGCAGGCTCGGTCTTGTCGCAGACACCTGTTTCGGGGATGGGCTCTGCCCACTGCCACCCGTTGAAGTGGCAATCCCCCTCCGTGTAGAAGGGGCAGTCCTCTCCCATGTGGCTGAAGTCGGTGCAAGCCGCATGGTCGTCATGTTCTGCCCTATGACTCACTTCAGTCCCTTCACGAGGAATAGGTAGTCATCCTCCTCTTCCTCGAGGTAGACCCAGATGAAAGCGCGTAGCCCTGGCTGATTCCGGCGCGAGTAGTTGAGCTCACGGAGCAACATGGTGTCGCAGATCACGCTCTGACCCGTGGAGGTGTAAGTGGTGCCATCCCAGTTGAAGTGGTGCCCGGTCATGTTGGGAACCTTCTCGCGCCTGTCCGCAAGGATCTGAGAGAACACGCTCTTCCAGCACTCGCGAACCTTGTCCCACACGGGCTCCCGCTCGAGGGCGGCGATGTTCCTCTCAGGCTCGTAGGGCGAGCCGGGCTTACGCCTGTGCTTCCAGTTTTCCGTCGGGTTCGCCATCCTCATCTCCGTCGTCCAACAGCATCGCCATGGTGGTATTCGTGCCGAGGTTTGCTTGATAAACGGAGAGACGGGCACTCAAGTCAGAGTGAAAGTCAATCAAAGCGCCGAATCGCCGTTCCAGCTTCTTGGCAGCCGTACCCTCACAGGTGGCGGTGATCTCAGCGTCGAGGGTTGCGCGCCGGGCAATCAGCTTGTCGATCTCGACGTGCGGATCCACCCCAGCGGTGATCCAGGCTTCCAGGCTGATGTGGGCTCCCACTGCCTTGATGTTGTCGGGAAGGGTGACGGTGGCACGGTGTTCCGCACGCTCTTGGTCCGTCTCGAACAGGACCTTGACTTTGCGGAACCGTTCGATGTCCTCGAGCAGAGCGGCCCCTGCGAGTACGCCGTCAAGGTCCGCATCCGTGAAGTCGGGCACGGTATGGCTTGTAAATGTCGACATGGGCTCCTCTATGGCTCCGGGTGCTTCAACTCTTAGAACACCGAGAGAGCGTGAAAGTGCGGGTCTGATTGGTAGTCGAAACCCACACCCCGAGAGTCCCTATGCTGAACAACCCGTGCTACTACGCTGAGTACGTCTGGATCGATGGGTCCACGCCGACCCGGCAAGTCAGATCGAAGACCCGCATCCTGCGACCAACCCAAAGCCCGACAGAGCCCGAGGACTTCCCTGAGTGGTCCTTTGATGGCTCATCCACCGGGCAAGCTCCTGGGGACAAGTCAGACTGCATTCTCAAGCCTGTCAGGGTGGTACCTGATCCCACGCGCCCCTCCTTCGAGTACTCGGACGGTGGGGTTTCTGCTGAGATCCCCATGGGCTACCTTGTGCTCTGCGAAGTGTTCAACGCTGACGGCACTCCCCATGCAACCAACTCCCGCGCTCCACTTCGAGAAGTTCTCGAAAACGGCGGCGGCAACGCTCTGGACATCTGGATCGCCTTTGAGCAGGAGTACACGCTCTTCAAGGGCTCGCGCCCGCTCGGCTTCCCAGAGAAGAGTCGCTTCCCGCCCGCGCAGGGAGCCTACTACTGCGGCGTCGGATCCGACTCGGTGTACGGACGCGAGTTTGTGGAGAGCCACCTCCACGCCTGCCTCGATGCTGGCATCTACTGCACAGGAATCAACGCCGAGGTGATGCCGGGCCAGTGGGAGTTCCAGGTTGGAGGCCCGGACGGTGACCCACTGCTCGTCAGCGACCACTTGTGGCTGTCCCGGTGGTTGCTCTACCGCCTTGGCGAGGACCACGAGATCTACGCAACGCTTGACCAGAAGCCTATCACGGGCGACTGGAACGGTGCTGGGCTGCACACCAACATCAGCACCAAGGGCACACGCGACAAGGCGGGTGGCATGAAGGCCATCGAGCGCTTCTGCGACGTCATCGGATCTCGCATGGAGGAGCACACTTCGGTTTATGGAGACGGCCTCGAGCTACGTCTTACGGGACTGCATGAGACTGCTCATGTGACCGAATTCCGTTGGGGCGTCAGTGATCGCACCGCCGCCATCCGCATCCCCTTGCAGGTAGCCCGTGACGGATACGGCTACCTCGAAGACCGTCGGCCAGGTGCCAACGCAGACCCCTACGAGCTCTCGCTCGTAATGACCGAATCCGCGCTACTCGCAGAAAAGGAATAGACATGGCCGAAAACAACAGTATGCAACTCCTACTCGATGGAGAGGCCGAGCTCAGAGCTACGCCTCAGACCACCTTCAGGGACACAAGCCCTGCGATGGAGGGTCTGCTCTACAAGCCCTTCCCCGTGCTCGACCATGGCTTCATCAGGCTGATGGACTACATGGGCGACGAGGGCTCCATCGTGCAGGCGGCTCGGGTCAGCTACGGCAAGGGCACCAAGAAGGTGTCCGAGGATCGCGGCTTGATCCGCTACCTCATCCGGCACTGGCACACCACCCCGCTCGAGATGTGTGAGATCAAGGTCCACGCCAAGATGCCGATCTTCGTTGCGCGGCAGTGGGTACGTCATCGCACCGCCTCCCTGAACGAGTACTCCGGACGCTACTCGGTGATGGACCGTGAATTCTACGTCCCAGACGCCTCTCGGCTCGGCGTGCAGAGCACCTCCAACAAGCAGGGCACGGACGCAGACGACCTCACCGAAGAGCAGCAGGCACAGGTACTCAGCATTCTGAAGCGGGACGCTGCTGCTGCATGGGATGGGTACGACGAGCTGCTCAACGACCACAACCTCGCTCGGGAGCTTGCTCGCATCAACCTGCCGATGAGCGCTTACACGCAGTGGTACTGGAAGATCGACCTCAAGAACCTGATGCACTTCCTCGCTCTGCGCGCGGACTCACACGCGCAGGAGGAGATCAGGGTCTACGCTCAGATCATGTGCGACATGGTCGAGGCTTGGTTGCCCAACGTCTACGAGGCTTGGGACGACTATCACCCCTACAGGAAGGCGCACAACTTCAGCGGCCCCGAAGTAGAGGCGGTTGGCGCTCTTGTGGAGATGGCGACCGCCAAGCACTCACATGAGGAAATCCGAGGCTTGCTACTCCCTCTGCTCAAGGGCAAGTCCAGCAAGCGGGAGATCAAGGAGTTCTTCACCTCGCTCGGCATCAACCGGTAGGTATCAGCCCACCATCAGCAACTCGGTCCGTGTGATGCTGGCCGGGTGGTTGATGGTGGCCTCCTGCCAGTCGTTCACGTTGGGTCCGATGCCCGCCGCATGAATCGCGGCCACCTCTTCGATGATCGGCGCAATCTGCGGCCAGTAGGCAGCCATCTTCTCGGCCCACAGCGCCGTGTCCTGCTCGATGTCACCGCTCCACTTCACCGGGATGTTGAAGTAGCGGCTCCACTGCCCGTTCGCCTCGATGGCGATGTTGATGATGTCGGGCTCGCCGTCCCAGTTGGGAGTGGCGTACACGCAGGCCTCGGGGAACTTCGCCCACTTGGGGTCATCGTTGAAGAGTGGTAGGTCGATGCGGATCGTGCCAACCATGCTCTCCATCGAGGTTGGGTACCCCATGAAGGTTTCAAACGCCGCGAGGATGGCGTTTACAAGGGCGGGATCGGTGCTGCTGTCGTATGCGGGCATGATGTACTCCGTGCTGTCCAGTTAACGATGGACGCACGGAGGTACTCAGAGCTTGATCGCCCAAAAGGCCACTACCAAACCAGTCTTCGTACTGGTGCCACGGTCCCTCTTAACCACAAAGGGGTTCCGGATCCTCCCTCGCCTTAGATGCCCCTCACTTGTGAGGACGGAGAGCACTTGGATGCTCTCGTGCCCGAAGCGGGGGGTGAGGTCTCGGTAGGTAGCGGCGGGGTTCTCTCTGATGTAGATCAGTAGTCGGTCACGGAGCAGACCGTGCCGCACCTTTTCCTTCCGGATCCTGCGCTCGTCGTTGGGCGAGACGCGGTAACAGTACATCAGCTTGGTGCCCACCCTCTGCTTCTCACGCAGCAGCTTCCGTTTTCGGTAGAGGCCCGTGACGGTGCTTGAGCACGTTTTCCCGAACACGCTCTGAATGTCAAGGAGGGTGATGTTGGGGTTCGCCTCAACGAGTTCCCACACCTTCTCCACCAAGAGGGTTCCCTGATAGTCCGGCTCCTTGAGTCCGCCCACCTCTTCCGGAATGGAGTACACCTTGATAGTGAGGATCTGACTCTTCTCGCCCATCGGGTTCGGTATCACCTTTACGGCAACACGTCCACTCTCCACCATCTGGGTCACCTGCCGTGCTACTGAGGCGGTCAGTCCATGCTGTAGGGAGCCGAAGGTACTTGCAGGGTTGTGCCTCAGCCACCCAAGAACCTCACGGGCATCTTCTTCGCTGGGCGCTACCTCTTCAACCTCCTGTGTGTAGTCTCTGCGCGTAGGTTTCCGGGGCCTCACTGGAGGCGTGCTGCGGACGTTCGTCTTCTTGACAAACTTCGCACGGCGGAAAGGTACCAGGTCCGTCGGGAAATAGGTGTAGACGCCGTCAGCGTCGGGGGTCCTGTCCACAAGACCGCGCTTCCACAGAGTGTTTCCAGAAGAGCCTGCGGAACCCGCATCGTTCCGGTCGAGTACGTGCCTACTGATTTGTAGTGCGGTCAGCCCAGGGTTCTCGCAGATGTAGTCGTAGATCTTCTCAACCTGCGTGTCTGCCGTGAACCACGCTCGGGGGTCCGACGGCTCACCCTCCGGAACCGTCGACGCCGCTGCGAACGAAGCGAGCTCCTCAGGGGTGCCCTCTACATCCACGCCGTTGATCGTCGCCCTCATACATGCTCCGGTGTTTAGTTGCTCACGTCCAACGGTGTCCAACCCTCCTTCCTCAGAGGGTTTCTACTTCTGTCTCGGCCATGAAGGCGCTCAGGTCCACACTTCCCAGCCATTCCATGATCTTTCGTGTGGTCGGTCCCGCAAGGTCCATCTTGAGAGCGTCCACGGGGTACTCGTAGCTGTGGGCCTCAAGCTCCTCGCGGTTCAGCTTGAAGGGGTGAGGCGACTTGCAGATGACGAGGTACGCCGAGATGGTGTAGCGGCGGTCACCCTTCTCAGTGACGTAGTCGTCGATGTGGTACGCCCGCCCCAGCCTGAAGTTGGTCTCTTCGGTCAGCTCACGGTCGAGGGCCACCATCTTTGTCTCACCCGCATCCACCTTTCCGCCCGGCAGGCACCATCCAGTGAAGGACCTGTCGTATGGGTGCCGCTTCAAGAGAAGTACCTTGCCTGAGATCATGACTACGGCGACTACGGATGGGATTTCCCTCATGTGTGCTCCTTCGAGTTCCTCGGACCCCCTGACCAAGTAGAAGTAAGAATCAGCAGTTTGGCTCGTAGATGGTCATTCTAAGAGCAACACCCGCACTGACAGGAACGCCACATGAGCCAAGACCCTGAGACTCTCGAAGATATCGGAACCGAACTTGAGGGCTGTGAAGCCTGTACGATGTGCAAAGACCGGGAGAGCATCTTCGTGGGGGAAGGGAAGGCTGATGCGGATATCATGTTCGTAGGTGGCACTCCGAAGGCCACGCACGACTCCTCTGGAGCGCTCCTGACCAAGCTGCTCGCCAAGCTCGAAGTGAGCCGAGAGGACGTCTACACGACCAGCCTCGTGAAGTGTGATGGCCGGGAGCCCAAGAGGCTTGAGACGGCTACCTGCTCCAAGTTCCTACGCCGTCAGATCGATGCCGTGAAGCCCAGCGTGATTGTGGCCTTGGGGCGCTCGAGCGCCAACTACCTCGCCAAGCAGTTCAACCTGTCGCTGTCCGCACTACGCGAGGAAGGCTGGACCTACGAGGGTGAGACTCACCGCGCATGGATGGTTCCGACCTACCACCCGAGCTGGCTGCTGCATCAGCGCGGCGAGGAGAAGGCTCCCGCACTCCGTACTGTGCTGCTTGACCTCAAGCGTGCCATCTCCCTTGTAGGGGAAGAGGTACCGGCTGCTGAGGTTGAGGAGGATCTGGAGATCGACTTCGCGACCGCCTACGAGCCGGAGTCGAACGTTGCCGAAGCCGGTGCTTGAAGCGGAACTGAGGTCCATCCTCAGCGGGTACCGATGGATCAAGGTCCGCCAACACCTGGATGATGACACTCAGCCGTGGGAGGTGCGCTACGCAGCGCTCACTGCTCACCACGTTGCAGAGACCGAGTTCCTTATCGCGAAGTGTCGTCGGTTGGCGGCTGAGCTGCTCTCACGCGAGGCGGACGCGGCGGTCGAGTAGGGAAAGGCTCCCCGAACTTCAGCTCCCAAGCTGCTTCGGCAAGCTTCTGACTGTAGCGTCCCAAAGGACCGTCTGAAAAGCGGAAGGGCTCCTCTCGGCCCTCAAAGTCCTGGCAGTCCGGACACTCCCAGAAGAAGCACTCGTAAGTCGCGATACGCTCCCCTCGCCGCACACGCCGGTCGCAGTAGAAGTGGTACGTCGGTCCCTTACAGAGTGGGCATGTGGGAGGCTCAGGGATCACAAGGTCTCCACGTCGATGCCGATCTCGCCCGCAATCTGAGTGAAGGCCTCACACGCACCCATCAGGTAGCGGTGGTCAATCACATCAGCCGCATCCAATCCGAACATCGGGATCACGGGCACTTCCAGAGGGTTGATCTGGATGTTGAGCGCGCCCTTGAAGAACGGTGCATCGATGTAGTGGAACGTATGGGTGGTTCCCACGCTCACTACGATGTCGAACTGACCGTTCTCGATCTCGCGGTCGTACAGAGCCACTTCCCGGTCCGGAAGGCTCTCCCCAAACAGAACCACATGCGGGCGAATGGTACCGCCGCATTCTGGGCACACAGGAACGCCGGAGTCGTAGTCGGAGAGGGTGCGGTAGTTGTCGGTGCGTGTCTCCCACTCACACCCGAGACACTCCACATGCTGGGCGTCTCCGTGGATGGCGATGACGTTCTTGGAGCCAGCGTTGTGGTGCAAGCCGTCAACGTTCTGGGTCAGAACCCACACACGGGAGAGCCGACGCTCCATCTCCGCGATGAACTTGTGGGCCAGGTTGGGCTGAATGCCTCGGCAGTTGTCGCTCATCAGCCGGAGATACTTCCAGGTGATCTCGGGCTGCGTCTGCCAGGTACGTCCCGACATGACCTCTTCGATGGTCATACCGTCTTCGGATGTGTCAGCGTCAGTGTACATCCCACCCACGCCGCGATAGGTGGGAATGCCGGACTCTGCCGACACGCCTGCTCCAGTCACGAATAGGATGGAAGGGTCGTTCTTGAGAATGTCTTGTAGCATGGGGACCTCCGCGTCTTTCGACAACGGGAAATCACCAGCCGGGGCAATCCGTCTCAGTGTCAAAGTTGATTTGACCGCCCTTGGAGATCTCGGCCCAGCAAAAGAACGTGCGAAGCCCCGGTGCAGTCACCAGTAGAAGGTCAACGATCGGATCGTCTGCAATGAGGATCTCAATCTGCAGGTTGGCGTCACGGACGTAGAGGTAGAAGGGCACGCCGGGTTCAAAGCGAAGCGGGATGGAAACGAGCACAACGAATGGATTGGTGTCAACTGGCCCGAAGGCCGTCTGAACGAACCCGGTCTCATGCAAGTCTTGTAGCCCTTCCCAGGACTTGCTCAGAAAGAGCGGACTGATGTCGGGTGGGGTTGGCATCGTGGTTGCGAGTTCCATGCTTGGGGTCTCTGCGCTTGGTGTGTGTATGTCTTAGAACCGCCCAAGCGCCCCAGATATGCCAACAGCGCCTCTACATCAAAGCCGTTGCCCTGGGTCGCACTCAGTCGTCTCCTTACGCAGTGCCCTGACTACAAAAGGACCATGAGATGATCTCTCTCATGGTCCTTCTGTGTCGCTACCAGGTGAGCCATCCTCCCGTGCGTGTCCACACGGGGATGTCCTCCCACTTCTCATGTCTAATCAGATCCGTGCAGCGCGCACGGTACTGACGGTTGTGTGCCTTGCGATAGCTCTTGCGCTCGCAGGTGTAACGGTTGCGCCGGTATCGTGGAACCGCAAAGCGCCACGCTCTGCGTGATGGGTTCCCGAATGTCTCTCTGCCGTAGGCGTCCCAGCCGTTCCAGTATGGGTCTCCGTCATCACGGACGGTCCAACCGGGCGGGACACTATTTCTGTTCCTGTAGGTGCGGGCCATGGGCTTCAAGCCTCTGACACGTCCACTTAGTCGTGGATGCGTACCTACAAGAAACCGTCAGCGCGTGTGTTCTTCATCTCTGCCTCCTCGGTCTACTCTAACACGAGATCTCACTCGTAGGTGAACCACATTCCACCCGCCACGTCGACGAACACTCCGTCCGCGACAAGACGTTTGAGTACCTCGTCGTAGAGGTACTCCATCTGATTCTTGTAGCTCTTGGGGTCACCTTCGATGTGGCCCTCGGTTGCCAGGAAGCTGTAGATCGCCCACCACACCTCGCCACGGAAGCGCTGGTCTCGCTGCTCCTCGTAGGGACTCTTCCAGTAGCAGTTGGATGTGAGCGCCTTCAGGAAGGCCGGGAAGCCTGTCAGGTCTACGGACGCAGCAAGAGCATCAGCCTCCCCGTAGGTCATGGCCGTCTTGGTGATCATCAAACCGCCGCAGTCGGTCTCCATGCCCGCATCCTTCATGGACGAATCGACGCGCTTCTTGCCCCAGAAGGAAGTCTCGGTCTCCATGTAGGGTCCTGGCGCACCGTGCATGAGGGCGATGATGTCGTCTGCCGCCTTGTCGGGATCACTCATGACGTACGCTCGATGTAGCGGTTGGCCTCTGCGATCCGGGCCTGAGCCTCCAGCTTGCGTGCTTCGCTGTCGGCAAGGGCAATACGCTCCCGCGCCTTCATCCAGTCAGTCAGGAGGGGGATCTTCCCAAGACCGTCCTGACAGGCTGCGAAGTAGATCGCCACACCCGCCGTGAAGATTGCGATGCCGATGAGTAGCTGGGTGACGAAGGTGTAGGCGTCCATCAGGAGCCCCTCTCGATGTAGTCGCGGTTGCGTTCGTTGGATGTGATGCGGGCTTGAGCCTCAAGCCGCCTGGCTTCGATGTCGGCCATCTTTTCGACGTGCCGCTGCTTCAGCCAAGGCCCCAAGATGGGGATCTCGCCAAAGAAGATGTAGCAGAAGAACACGAACGTTCCGATGCCGCCGATGATCTCTCCGATAGCAATGATCGCTGCCTCAGTCATTCCTCATCCTCTGGCTCTCTGTGAGCCCGTAAACGTTCCAGGTATCCGATTTCCCATGCCTTGTAGTAGTCGCCCAAGTAGCCGAGGCCCAGCGGGAGCAGGGTCAATGCGAGCCCTACGCCCACGTAGCCCCAGACACCTTGCTCAAGCGCCGCTCGGATGCTCACCCACACGGTTACGGGTACGAGGGCCAACCCGCCGACAGCGGCTACCAGCCCCGCCAGGGCAAGGAACAACTCAAGGGTGAAGATGACGATCATGCCGGGGATCATCGCGATCTGGACAAGCATCCAGAGTCCCCGCAGCCATTTCCAAAGCAAGTCGCGCATGTGTGCCTCCTCCTGTACAACGTGCCGAGGAGCTGATGCGTGCAAAGGCTTCTACCTCGAAAGGCGACGGCCACCCCAAATGAGGTGACCGTCTAACGCAACTGAGAGGTGAGTTGGGTTTTCAGTCGCGTGTACGAAGCCAGAAGAGGAGGAGGTTCACCTGATCGAGGAAGAGGCTGAGTGCCATGAAGGCGGCTCCTCCCCAGGTGTTGTCTCCCTGCTCTCCCATCCACCTCAGTCGGGCGAAGTCTGCAATCATCAGCAATGTGAAGAGGCCACAGGCCATGTAGCTGATGGTGAGGTCAACGCCTTCGGGGATGGCTACGAACCAACTCCCCACAAGGTAGAGGATGAGAACAATGAGGGCGACCATTCCGACGCCCTCAATCTTCCGAAAAGGGATTGTGAAGGTGTACGCGATGCCCGCACACGCTGCAGTTGCCATCACCACCAGCCCGAGAGCGAAGTTCACCTCGGAGGGTCCGAGCGTCTCGGTGTAGTGGGTCAGGGATGGTCCGATGATCATGCCCTCAACCAGGGCGAAGAGGCCAGCAGGAAGTGCGACGCTCAGGTCGTCGCGCTTCTGCCACGCGGCGCTCCAGAAGATCAACACGAAGGAGGCAATCACCAGCCCCCAGAAGCCCATCGGTACGCCTTCCTTGAGGCTCCAGTCGGCGGTGAGCTGAACGCCACCCCAGGCGATGGCATCCATGCCACACAGGAGCAACATGCACCGTCCGAAGATGGTAGTCGTCCCCGCGAAGCTGGTGTCCGGGTTGGAGCGTGATAGGTACGTGTTACGCGGCATTCTTGGTCCTTTTCAGTTCCGCCCGAAGTGCGTCCTGGCGCTCTGTCTCATGCGGGCAATCGTTTGGTTGATGATCTGCCTAACCCTTTCGCGGGTCAAGCCAACCTCTTTGCCGATCCTGTCGAGCGACATAGGGTCCTCTCCATCAAGACCAAACCTGCGGCGAAGAATGCGAAGGTCTCGATCTGAAATGCGTCCTTGCTCACGTTTGGCGTCAAGGTACTTCCGCACTGCGTCAATGAGGTCGTGGTTGATGCAGTACAGCTCGGGGTCCAACGCGCCAACGTCTTCTACCATATCGCCAACGGTCGGGGCCTCGGGATCTCGCGATGTGGGGGAATCAAGGGAGATGGGGTCGCCGGGGATGAGCATGATCATCTCGATCTCGGCCTCGGGCCGGTCAAGCCAACCCGCGATCTCAGCCACCGTAGGCTCGTGGCCCAGAAGCCTGAGCAGCTCTTGCTGAGCCTCCCTCACGTGCCTCTGCTTCTCTACCCTGTAGATGGGCACCCGGATGACCTTGTCGTTGTAGGACGCTCGGGTCATCGCCTGCTTGATCCACCAGGTCGCGTAGGTGCTGAACTTGAACCCACGCTCGGGGTCAAACTTCTCCACCGCGCGCATGAGGCCAATGTTGCCCTCTTGAATCATCTCGGACACCGGGAGGCGGGAGTAGCGCGCACGTCTGAACGCCTCGTGTGCAACCAGCTTCAGGTTGGCGAGGATGAACTTTTCTCGAGCTTGGGTGTAGGGATTGATTCTGCCACGGTTGAATTCTCGTAGCGCCGTGGTGTACTCTACGTCAGTTTCGAAGGTATCCGCCTTGGGGAGGTCTGTCAGGTACCCACGAATGATTCTCCCCAGCCTCTTCTCCTCGTCCCCGTCAATCCGAGGGTAGTTGGAGAGGTTCTGCATGTAAATCTCCACGGACCGGTCGGTCGTGGTGTGTCGTGACGTCTTCTGGGACATGCAGTACTCCTCTATTGTATGAGACAGACACTTTCCACTGCAACCAAAGGAATATGAGATATCCCTGGACTTGATTGTTGGACGAGTGCAAGGAGATCGAATGTTCGAAGTCAGGTACCACGGGTCCCAAGCACGACTCGAGTATATCCCGTTCAGAACGATGCTACTCCCTGATGTAGTCCGTGTGTACGACCAGGAAGAGGGCGTCAATGTGCCCATCACCTCGGGTCAACACGGTAGACTTCTGGAGGAGCGCCCTCTGTACCATCTGCGCTGGCCGGGTGTGGTGGACCGTCCGACCCTGATCCCCTCATCTGTCATCGACCATGAGAGAGGATGGCCCGTCGTTGAGCTCGACGCCCCCAACTCTGCGCAATCCCACTACGAGCTCCGCTTCCTCGTCGAGCGGAATGCTCTACCCGTCACCGTGCCCGGCGATCTCGCATACCACCTCGCGGTGAACCGGGACAGGTTCTTCGGGGGTGGCCCGTTCGACGATGGAAGGGTCAGAGCTGAGGGCGAACCCATTCAGCTCGAGCCCCTGAACAACAACGGGAGGACACCGCACCCTATCGGTGGTCTGCCTGAGATCTACGTCAACATCGTCCTCAACCAGACCTTCGCCCTGCCCGAAGGATACCTCGCTGCCATCAACTACATGAAGTGGATGTTCGAGACGCATTGGGGACACCCTCTGCTCAGTGGAGGATTCGATACTATGGTCCGCGAGCACCTGCTACGTGTGGCCCAGGCGGCGCATGAGAGCTTCTTCTTCATGCTTGGCGACGCGGTGTGGCACAACGGTGAGCCCTCGGACGCGCACGCGGGAGGTCAGTGGTCTCGGTGCGCTCGTTACATGCACTGGAATGGAAGGACGGGCGGCGGGTTGATCCGGGGCTTCAGTGACCTGGATGATGCACACACCCAGCGTCAGTGGCCGGACCTGTACGAAGAGGTCAGGGCGTACCACGCGCCCGAGTTCCGACGCGCCTTTGAGGAGAGTGCCGCTGAGGTGCCTGACAACTCCGGTGTGGTGGGGGAAGGGGACTCGGACACCGAGCCCTTGAGCGCACTACTCCAACGCGCCACCGAAACGGTTCGACTGTCGAACCGTTTGATAAACGCCGCCAACACGCGCCCAAATGACTCGGTGGAACCTCTAAGGGCTCCAACCGGGGATGTGCTCCTCGATTTGAGGTTGCATCCACAGCCGGAGCCCGATTTGGTTGTTGAAGATGATGAAGAGGATATCCCCTTCTAACGCTGGAAGCACGCCTGCGGTTGCCAGTGCTTGCTCCAGTGCTCGTCGCTCTGAACGTGGTCGGCGCGAACCCACTTGCCCAGCACGGTGCCGAACTCGTCGTCCGCAAACTCCCGAGCCACGCGCACAACCAAACCCTCGCGGGTAGGGCCGAACGCAGAGGGCTGAGCAGCCAAGCGGTTCGTGAGCTTCTCCAACTCCTCGAGGCTGTTCACAACGCCACGGAACAGAACCGGGGCAGTGGGCAGCTCAAGGCAGGCCGCGAGCATTTCAACGTCGTCCCAGCTCCACCACATGAGGGTCGAGATGGTACGTGCGCCGAACACAAGGAAGGCTGCTGGAAGCTCGTCGTACACGATGCTGTGGATGGGGTAGACGTTCTCGCCGAAGCACTGAAGGTCGTCTTCGATGTCCCAGCGCACCTTAGCCCAAACCACGCTCTTGACGTAGTTCCACCAGGGCTCGTTCGCGTACCCAGCGTGGGAGCGTGCGTAGACGCCGCCCTTGGTGAGGCAACCGTTCCCACCGTCCATCTTCTCGGTGATTACGATTTCCTGGCCAATGAGAGCGAGTACGGACGCCATGCGCTTGTCGTCGCTGGTGCCGCCTGGGCTCCACGGGAGGTGGAAGCTCCTGTTGTATTTTCCGTTTGCCATGATAGCCTCCGCTCTCCTGTAGACAACGAGTCGAGCGGCTTCGTACTCAGAGGCTCATCGCTCTTTCTTGGCACGGGCGAAACGTTCCTCAAGCCGTCGGAGCTTGTCGGATGCGATGCCCTTGACTGCCATGACATCGGAAGGGTCGAAGGCGTCGACGTAGGCCACTTCACCGGCAACCTTCAGGGCGTCACGGAGCATTCGCTCAAGCTTCCGGATGTGTGCCTCGGAAGCCTCGAGGGCGTCTTCTGCTTCCTCGGCTTCCTTCACCAGGATCTCCTCACACTCCCCGATGTAGTGAGCCTTGATGGCTTCATCGTCGCGTGGATGTGTAGGTGCTACCCCATTCATGTGCTGTTGGTACAGCCCCGCGAGGGTAGTGATTGGATCGTTGGGGTCGTGTGCGGTCACCGAACCGGACGTGTACGGGTTAGCACTCGTAGTCGCAGTGATGCTGAAGGTACTGCCCGTGGTAGCAGTCACCGTGCTCGACGATGTGGACGCCGCGTTGGCATAGAACAGGGTGCTGCCTGTGCTGCTATTGGTGCTGCCTGAAAGTGCCATGGGTATCCTCCTTTGTCACAGGACGCGCCTGAACGTCCCGAAAGTACAATCACCCTTCCAAGAGCAGTTTCATCCTGTCGGGAGGGTTCTCACCCCTCTGCCTCGCCCGCGCGATGAAGTGCTTGGCATCCTCGGAGTGCAGGGACATCCACCCGGTCACGCGACGTGCATCGCCCGCCAACTCAAGAAGCAGATTGATGTCAGTCTCGTGGAACAGCGCCCGGTCAGTTTCAGAGTGGATGGAGACGTAGCCAAGGAACCTCTCCTCGGTCTCCCAGTGTCGGAAATCAGGCACGGTCGTCCTCCATCAGAATGCCGAGACGGTCAGCTACGGCGGATGTGACTTCGCCCTTGCGTTCCGAGCGTGATTGGTACCCGTTCCCCACCGTTGGGACCTCCATCAGAAGGCCCTCGGCTCCTGACATGACCTTGGTGAACGATGCCTTGCATTGAGCGCAGTTCACGGTCAATCGCTGAGCACCTCCGCTCGTTGGCGAGAACCTCAAGGTGTAGAGCGCATCGAAAGATGCCTGTGAAGTGACGCAAGCGCAGAAGGGCCTCCGTAGTACGATGAACAGTCCTTCAAGCATCAATCATCTCCTCGGATACGCCCATGGCGCATCATGTCATGTCGGGCATTGTGTCGGGCCATCTCGGCTACTCGGTCGTCCATGCCGCCACCGGCACCACCGAAGCGGGCAGCGTAGTCAGCGGTCATTCGCATCTCGATCATGTCCGTGCGGCCCAAGATGAAGAAGCTGAGGCCTTCAATGCGTAGGCGCTCAAGCTGTCGGAGCAGGGTCACGAAGTCCGTGCCTACCGCGAAGTGGGCGTCAATCACCACCACGAGGGTGTCCTTGCCCACCGCTGCATCACGCAGCTTGATGAGCAGCTCGCGCCACAAGCCACTCCAATCAGAGGCTGCGCGAGCACGCTCCATCTGGTCGTGTACGTAGTCATCGGGGGGGTAGTCGTTGTAGCCGTAATCGTCGTAGCGGTTGCGCACGCGCAGGGTAGCTCTGCCGGGGTTGGCTGAGGTACCGAGGATGGTCGTGCGGATTGCCTGCTCGAACTCTGCCTTCATGTTGAGGCTTTCGGCCAATGCACTGAAGGAGTAGAGGATGAAGTGCAGCGGGTTGGTGCCGGATGGCGATCCCATCCCAATGTCGCAGTGCAAGACGCCTACACGCTGGAAGGCCCCTTCACCCGAGTAGAGCGCACCAAGGCTCTCATTCTCCACGTTGCCAAGGAAGTACACACCGCCACCGTTCGAGCGCGGCGCGTTCCCAGTAAGCTGCTCCATCTCCATGAGCAGATCGAGGCGTGTCTCTTTGACGGGGACGGACGCTCCCACGACGGGAGCGAGCGCGCGAGCCATGCGCGCTTCGTCACGAGGTACAACCCGAGGAGCGGGAGGCTCTTCATCGTCGAAAAGCAGGTCGAGGCGGTCAGGCATTCAATCTCCCATCAGGATTTCGAGGCGTGTTGAGGGCTCCTTGATCACCTTGCAGGCGTACAACACCCCGTCTACCCGAGTCAGGCTCATGTAGACGTTGTGCTTCTCGAAGCAGCAGAACCACAACTCCCGAGGATCTATGACGTGCATGATTGCACCGCACTCGTCGCATGACCAGTCGTCCTCGTAGGGGTTAGTATTCTCGTATTGTCGAGTGAACAACTTGCTCCCTCCGGTCCTTCGAACACCCCGAAAGGGCACATCGTGTTGTTCGATACTTGAGACGCTCGTCAACCGCCGAATCAGAGAGGCCCATGAACAAAACCGTTTCAGCCACGGTCAGCACCGACCTTGAAGCACGTCTCACTGACATCTACGGCACCCCGCGCCATGGACTCACTGAAGACGTTGTGTTCGCTCTACGCATCGCCCGCAAGCGTAAGACACCAATCCCCACCACGGAGCTCGACAGTACAGTCAGCGCTCGCGGCACGGTCGGCATCACTCTTACACCGGACCACCGCAAGCTCCTCAAGGACGTCAGAGGTGTAGTGGGACAAGCTGCGTACCTCAGATCAATCCTGAACTGGATGCTCGGCCTCAAGACCGTGAAGGACCGCCAAGAGAAGCGCAGTCAGCGTGTAGTCACCACGTCCGCCGCAGATGACTACAACACCATGCGTACCACTCTGGACAACGCGGCTGCCGGTAGCCTGTCCAACGCCACCATCGCTACAGCCTTCATGGGCCTATCCATCAAGCTCGGAGACCTCGCTACCGCGTGGGGAGTGGACAGGGATCGCGCCCTGATCATGGCTATCGGCCTTGCTCACGACGGGTTGAAAGTAGAAAGCCTCTGACTTCAAGGCCCTGGACGCCGTTGTAGGAGCGGAGAGGACCACTCATGAGCTTTCGCCCCGGAAATTCCAAGGTGCCAGGATGGTATCTGTACGAGTTCGACAAAAGCGGGAACCGTATCTGGACCGTCGGTCAGCTCATTGAGATCATCGAGAAGGACAAGTACCCACGCCTCATCCTGATGGCGGGCAACGGCGGCAGCGGTTCCGACTACCACTCCGACTTCGGCAAGGTGGTTGCACACCAGCCCCTCGCTGAGTGCGGCGGTGACATCAGCCGACGTGTGGTGATCAATCAGGTTGCTCGTGCTTGGATGTTCGAGTACGGAGGCTGGCACAACGACCTCGCTACCGTCACAAGCCTGGCTGAAGATGCTCGAGCGCTTGCTCTTGAGTGCGGCCACCCTGACCTCGCCCGTTTCGTGCCGGGCTACTCCACCGTCGATTTCCTGAGCGATGAGACCATCGTGAAGGGTGGCGTCCTCATTCGCGGGCTTCAGCCACACGGAGGCGAGACCTTCTGCGTCCGGCTGTTCGTACTTGATGACGTGATCGTAGGCACCGCGCAAGGCCCTGACGTTGAAAGGCACACCCGCTGGCCTTGGGGCATCCCTGACCGAGGCTCCTCCCTTGCCAGTTTCAAGGAGTGGTTCGACAAGCAGGATGAGCAGCTCGGAATCTACTACGGTGACGATGCACCGCCCGTCCCGCTGGAGATCTTCACTGACGACGAATGGGTGGCGTGCCTTGATTGGGCAACTATCCTGAGTGCTATGGACGTGCCGTGTACTACTCCATCCACCTGAGCAACATCCAGAAGAGCCTGGACGCTGATTGGCAGTGTCCAGTCTGCTTTGAGATGCAGTCTGTAGGGCGAGACGAGCACATCAGCTCCGCATACTCCACCTTGAAGTGCGAATGTGGCGCTGAATACGTGCGGCAGGGCGAGCTTCGACCAGAAGGAACAGCCCCAAAGCGCGGTCAGGCCATCTTCGAAGGCCCCGAGCCCAAGTTCAGGTACTCGATTCACTCGGGAGCTGTGTTTCACATGCTCCTCATCTACAAGCCGGGCACGATGGACGGCGATGAGCATCCTTGCCGCGAGTACTGGGAATGCCCAGGATGTGATGAGAGCCGTAGCACGCGGGTTCACCTCGGCTACACCACCAACTCCTCAAGCTGGTTCCATCAGAAGCCGCCTACAAACCTGTGGTGCTCAAGCTGCGAACGAACCTTCAAGCGGATGGAAGACAAGCACCACCGCCTGAACATGCGCTACTTCCCGTGCGCAGCCATTGTGGAGTACGACCCAGCCACCGTGAACAGGCTGGAACTGCTGTTCAGTTAGTGCCGAGCAGCATGTCAAGCCGATCCTGCCACACATTTCCCGTGTCGAGGTAGTAGAGCAGCTTGCCCTCCGGTAGCTCCTTCAGGAACTCCGCGAACTCGGCTGACTCCTCCTCGGTGTAGAACTCCCACACCTTGACGTAGTCGGCTTCTGTCAGCGCGACGTCGCTTACTCCCACCGCAAGCCCGTTGGTGATGCCCACGTAGGACGTCGCACGGCTGAGTCGCCCCATAGCCGCCCTGTCAATACCTGACGCGATTAGCCTGCCCACCTCCATACGTGAGCTCGCCTCCATCATGTCCACTCCACCCGTGATTGTGGGTAGCGGGCCGCCGACTCTGAAGGGAGCGCCTTCCATCAGCCAGGCTCCCACCGGGGGATGCTCCGAGACGCAGACGGACAACTGGCAGAAGGCCGTCATGCCTATCGTCCGGATGGCGGGGTCATCTGAGGGTAGGACTTGGGGCAACGTTCGAAAGGCGAGGGTCACATGGCCGTCACCGACCCATCGATCCATTAGAGCAGTCTCGATATCTATGTAGGCGTCAGCCATTGGCCCAAGCAAGCCGGGAAAAGCACTCTCCCAAACCGTCTCACCCCCACGGACCTCGTAGAGAGGAACGGACCAGCTCGCCATCACTTCCACAACGGGAGGGAGTACAACTCCCGTCACCCTGGTCTGAATGCTGTCCACGTCCCACCACGCCACCAAACCCGTATCCGAGAAGGTGAGGCGAGTAATCTCCCCATCATCCAGGATGCGATAGTAGTAGGCCGATACGGGCATGGATCCTCTACTTCAGGGTTAGACCATCGATGAGGTTGGTCTCGCTGTCGATCAGAGCGAGCTTCTTGACTCGACGGAACCGCTTGATGGCGTACTCACGCTTCTGAGCAGTGCTTCGGTCCAAGGCGTCCTCGAGGTAGCAGATGCGTACAGGGCGTCGTGTTGAGGTGTACTTTGCGCCACCCCGGATCTCACCGTTGTGCTGCCGCTCCCGCCGCGCCCAATCGGTAGTGACACCTGTGTAGAGCGTACCATCAGAGCAGCGTGCGACATAGACGAACCATGGTTTAGACATCTCGCCCCTTGTTCAGATGTTCCACCATGAGCGACAGGTAGTCCCCATGACATTTCCGTGGCTTGCAGAAGCAACCAAGGCGACAGCCATGTAGCTCCTTCACCCTACGGCGGAACTCCTTGTCCTCTTTGACGCGCTGCACCAGGTAGATTCGGTAGCACGGGATCGTACTTTCCGGTTCGAGGTGCAGGTTGTTGCAGTACTGGCAGATCTCCTTCAACCGCACGGGGTTTCCGAAGTAGCCGTCTCTGCCATGTCCCGCGCGCCCGATGTAGATGTCGTACTCGTGGGTGCGCAGGTTGACTGGTCGGGTTGTCACACGCGCACTGGGCTTTTCGCGTACATCTTCTTCGCTTCACCCGATGCCCCGTCTTCAACGTCGTTCATGGCGAGGTTGGTCAGCCGGTCAGCGAAGTCGTTTCCCGCATTGCCGCTGTGGCCCTTGACCCACGTCCAGACGACAGTACGGCTGTCGCAGAGCTCGTCGAGCTGCTTCACAAGGTCGACGTTGCTGACGATCTCACCGGACGCCTTCTTCCAACCTCGCTTCTTCCACCCGAAGCGCCACTTGGAACAGGTGTCGATGAGGTACTTGCTGTCCGAGCGGATCTCGATGCGGAGGCCTGGCTTCAGAGCCTTGAGGCCCTCAATCGCAGCCTGCATCTCCATGCGGTTGTTCGTGGTGTTCTTGGAGCCACCGCGCCTGGACATTGCCTGCCCGGTCTTCATGTGGATGAGCAGGAAGCCCCAACCGCCGTGTCCGGGGTTCCCGCGACACCCGCCGTCCGTGTAGAGAATAATCTGAGCCGCCATCTTCACTCCATGAGCAGTTCGAGCCGATCCATCTGCCTTTCTCCTATGACACGGATATCACGTCTCTCACGGGAGAAATATCGCGGCTTGAGTGGGACGCCGGTCGTCTTGTGCAGCCTGATCACTTTGACGATGATCGGTCCGAACAGGTACTGCGGCACCGTCTTACCTCGAGCAAGCTCCCTGAAGTTCTCAGGCTGGAGCCGTCCCACCGTCCGGGCCTCATCCAGAAGACGGCGCTCAGCCGGATCATTGAACCACTCCCACATGAGTCGGGTCTGGTTTCTGACAGCACGCGTCCCAAGGTAGATGACCACACCTTCACGGTCTCTACGCGCGACGTTCTTCATTACTACTTTGCTGCCGAGTTCCAAGCTCATCCGGGCTCCTCGCGGTGTGATTCGGCCCTGACAGAGGCTACCTCTCAAAAGGGTGTGCGGTCGGGTGTTCAAGCACCGTGAACGGCCAGAGGGTGCCTATTTCGGGGTGATTCTTAGTCCTCGAACAGGATATCCATGCGATTCAAGGGGCGAGGCGGTGCATCTGGGGTGCTTCTCCCTATCTGAGAGGCTACCTCTGGCGTCTCTCGCCACAACCGGGCCAAGTCGTCAATCGCACCGGCCCGAGCTTGGAGGGTGCCCAGGCGAGTCATCAGCCGAACCTGGCAGAACGCGCCCTCAAACTCGACGGGTGCATCCGCCCAATCTTCCATCCCAAGCCCCCCACGTCCTCGAGGCATGTGCTCC
>Ga0222634_1000404_pt1 | contig 21755 bp, 50 predicted proteins | sample AntAcemetageno50_FD_179807 | JGI IMG/M metagenome (GOLD analysis project Ga0222634, IMG submission 179807) | Saline water microbial communities from Ace Lake, Antarctica - #50 | ecosystem: Environmental > Aquatic > Non-marine Saline and Alkaline > Saline | place: Antarctica: Ace Lake | collected...
CATTTAAAAAACAAAATACCAGTTTATGATATAACTGTAGAGAAAAACCATAACTTTTTCGCTAATGGCGTATTAGTACACAATTGCCAGGAGATAACACTACCTACGAAACCTATTCAACACATAGACGACAAAGAAGGTGAGATTGCACTATGTATTCTATCTGCTATCAATTTAGGTCTACTGACAGATATAGATGAATTGGAAGAGTTATGCGATCTATCAGTTAGAGCATTAGATGAGATTATAGACTATCAAGAATATCCAGTTGAGGCTGCTAAGATTTCTACACAGGCAAGAAGATCATTAGGTATTGGTTATATAGGTCTTGCACATTACCTTGCTAAAAATCAAGTAAGTTATGAAAGTAAAGCCGCATTAAAAATTGTTGATAAAGTAACAGAAGCGTTTCAATACTTTCTATTAAAGGCAAGTAATAATCTTGCAAAAGAAAAGACTAAATGTACATGGTTCGAAAAGACTAAATATAGTGATGGCATACTACCAATTGATACTTACAAAAAAGAAGTAGATGACATTGTAAGTAGAAAACTTACTTATGATTGGGAGTGGTTAAGAAAAGAAATTAAAGAACACGGATTAAGACACTCAACATTATCGGCACAAATGCCAAGTGAGTCTTCTTCCGTTGTATCAAACGCAACGAATGGTATTGAACCACCAAGAGATTACTTATCAGTTAAGAAGTCTAAGAAAGGTCCTTTAAAACAAATTGTACCTGACTATAACAGACTAAAGAATTTTTATACATTATTATGGGATATGAAAGGTAACGAGGGATACATTAATATTGTCGCTGTTATGCAAAAGTATTTCGACCAAGCAATTAGTGGTAACTGGAGTTATAATCCAGAAAACTACAAAGATAATGAAGTGCCTTTATCGGTTATGGCACAAGACTTATTGACAACATATAAACTAGGATGGAAGACAGCTTATTATCAGAATACATATGACGCAAAATCTGATATAGATGAACCTGTACATCCTGTAGGTTGGCATGATGGTGTAGAAGAAACACCAAAGGAAACAAAAGAGGATGACGAAGAAAATTGTGACGCTTGCGCTATATAAAGATTTTTTAGAAAAGGCAAACAAAGAACAAAAAGAGTTAGATGAGTGTAGAAAAGAAGCAAACAGACAAACTAAAGAAAGAAAAAAAACTGAATCAGAAAGATTACAAGATGAGTTGGAACCATTACCATGGTGTCCTATGTCAGACGAATGATGGATATTTAAACTCTTTTAGTGATGACTTAAAAAATAGTATTAAGAAAAGATTAAAGGCAAAAAATGAAAACATTTAATACAAAAAAAGTAGATTGGTTGAAACAACCCATGTTTTTTGGTGAGGAGCCAAATGTTCAAAGGTTCGATCAACAGAAATATCCTGTATTTGAGAGGTTGAATCAACAACAACTAGGATTCTTCTGGAGACCTGAAGAGGTTTCTTTACAGAAAGATAGAAACGATTATCAATCTCTATCTGAACAACAAAAACATATCTTTACATCTAATCTAAAGTATCAAACATTATTAGATAGTGTACAAGGTCGTGGTCCTTGTCTAGCATTTTTACCTTTTTGTAGCCTACCTGAATTAGAATCTTTATTAGTTGCATGGGACTTTAGTGAAACAATACACAGTAGATCATATACTTACATAATGAAAAACATCTATTCAGACCCTACGGAAGTATTAGATACCATCATTGATACACCAGAGATCATGGCAAGAGCAAAAACAGTTACCGAGTCATATGATAAATTTATAGACTATGCTCACAAATATTATCTAACAGGTAAAGGTGATATAAAAGAACTTAAAAGACTTCTATACCTTACATTGATTAATGTTAATATACTAGAGGGTATAAGATTTTATGTATCATTTGCCTGTTCATTTGCATTTGGCGAACTTAAACTTATGGAAGGTAGTGCTAAGATTATATCTTTAATTGCAAGGGATGAAAATCTACATTTAGCTATATCTCAAAATATGATTAACAACTATCGTAAGAAAGAAAACGATAAGGAGATGTTAAAGATCATAAGAGATAATGAGGATGAAGTTTATAAGATGTATGATGAGGCAGTTCAACAAGAGAAAGATTGGGCAAAATATTTATTTAGAGAAGGTTCAATGATTGGTTTAAATGATAAACTATTAAATCAATATGTTGAGTTTATGGCAAACAAAAGATTAAGAGCAATAGGATTAACTGCTCAATACGATTATCCAGTAACCAATAACCCATTACCTTGGACACAACATTGGTTAAATAGTCGTGGATTACAGAATGCCCCACAAGAAACTGAAATAGAAAGTTATGTGGTTGGTGGTATTAAACAAGATTTAGAAAAAGATAGCTTTAAAGGATTTAAACTGTAATGGATATAGAAGTAGAAAAAAAGACCTGTACTAACTGTGGTGCTCTCTATGATATTAAACATGATCTTCCTGAAGAAGATTACATAGAGAAGTTTTGTCCTTTCTGTGGTCATGAAAACGAAATTGAAGAGGATGTAATTAGTCATGTAGAGGATAGGTATGAAGACTGGAACTAATTGGTTATATAGAGATAAAGAAGTAAAAGAACTCCCTAAAGATTGTGAAGCATTTGTATATTTAATAACAAATACTACGAATGGTATGATGTATGTAGGTAAGAAGTTAGCAAAATTCAAAACCACAAAGAAACCACTCAAAGGTCGAAAGAATAAGAGAAGAGGCACAAAGGAAAGTGACTGGAAAACCTATTGGGGTTCTTCTGAGAGATTGACCGCTGATGTAGAGAAGCACGGCGAAGATAAATTTACTAGACAGATACTATATTATTGTGCTAGTAGAGGTGTAGCAAGTTACCTAGAAGCAAAAGAACAGTTTGAAAGAAAAGTACTTGAAGTTGACGATTACTATAACGGTATCATAAATGTCCGTATCGGAGGTTCTAAAATTTTGAGAGAATCGCTGAAAAAGATGTTGAAATTTTAATTTGTCTAAATAGAAATAATACGAACCGAAATTTGATTTGATATCTCAAACTTCACAACACGATTAGGTGATTATGGCTCTGCCAGTAAGAAAAATTATAGTCCGATTAAGAATGTGGTGGGCAGACCTACGAGGTCACCACGGCAAAAGATGGAACTATGAACCAGGTGCTCATTATATGGGCAGAAAAAGAACAAAATAAGAACATAATCACCCAAAAACCCCCATTCCATGCGCCTTTTTAGTGCTTGACTTTTACCCTTAAATGTGGTATAATATATCTATATTATGAAAAAAACAAAGGATAACATTATGAATAACATGACACTTGCTATAGTTAGAAACATTGCCTATAGTCAAATTAACAAGATCAACAAAAAGATCAAAGAAGAAATTGAAGTTGATAGTACTCTTACAAAGATGATTGATATCAATATGAAGAATGCTATTAATAAAATTATTAACAACTATAAACTACAACTACAACAATAACTGAACGAGGATATACATTATGACAAAAAACAACAAAACCTTTAACGTGTGTTATTTAAGAGAGTATATGGATCCTGAACATCAAGGACAATTCTTTTATTCATACGAAACAGTTTACAGAAATGTACCTGTTAAATATAAATCTAAATTCAATGATAAGACGAAGCTAAAGATAGTTAAGTTTTTAGATTGGAATTACAAAGAAACTGCTACTAACTATGTTAATGTCAGTAGAGTTGAACTTATAGATCAGAAACAATATTATCAATCTTACAAAGATGTATTTGGTGATGTTGCTGAAGCAGATGATAAGAAGATGTGGACAGATTACGGTCAACAATATGATAGACAATCATTGAGAAAAGACTTCAACCCACAGTTGACTAAAAAGAAAGTGTTATCCTACAACGATAAAAGACTAAATTAACGCTTGACTTTGCGTTAAAAGTATGATAGTATATACACTTAATAACTTACAAAGGATACATTATGGAAATGACTAAAGAAATTATGCACGAACAGTTTAAGAAACTGAAATCTAATGACGAGAAAGTCAAATATCTAGTAGATTTAAAAGAAATGAAACAGAAGAACCCTCATGTTTTTAGAAACATCAAAATCAATTTAAAACAATTTTCAAATCTTATTAGAGAATATTCAAGTGTTAATCCTTTTAGTGCAATGACTAGAATGATTGCAGAAAGAGAAGCAGAAGAACTTAGAATTGCTGCCGAAAAGAGAAAGCAGTAATGAAGAAGTTTTTTGCTTTAATAATAATTCTTAATACCTTGTTGTGGTTCGGTCTATCATCTGTCGCTAAGGCAGATGAAAAGACTTCAGCTATTATTGGTCATGTTATCACACAAGTAATTCAAGGTAATGATATGGATCATGCCGAAGTAATGACTAATGAATTGGCTGCTCTAATGCACAAATTCTCAATCGAAATGACAAGTATATTATTACAAAATATGCCAAATATATTAGATAGTATATCAGCACAGTTAAGATTAGAACTAGATAAACAATACAAATGTTCACTTCAAAGTGATGATTATAAAAATAAAGAGTGTATATAATGAAAAGAAATAAATTAGAAAGAAAACTAGATGAATACAACCACACAATGGAATTGATTAGAACTATAATTCCAGTTGCGATACTATGTCTTCAGGTAGTTATATTGGCAAAACTTATATGAGTAAAATAACAGTAGAACTAAACAAGAAAACCTTATCAGAAGTTTACAATCAAGTTGGGATGTTAAATGATATGGGGTTTCCTAACTTTCAAAAAGGCGAACCTATCAATAATCTAATGAGAGAAATCAAAAGAAATATTAAAAAACAAAAGAAACAAGAAGACTTTGGTTGGAAAGACTTCTGGGAGTTTTGGCCGCTATCAATCGTAGTACCAATTATGTTAATATCAATCATACTAGGACCTCTATTTCAACAATAATGCTTGACTTTTATGTCAATTAATGTTATAATATTATAATGACTTCAATGATTTATACTAAAAATTCAAGTGGCGCCATTCGTAGATTACAAAGAAAAAAACCTACCAAGAGTTATCTCTCAGCATTAATAGATCACATTAAATTTCTAAAAAGTTTAGGTTTCAAGTTTGATTCAAAAGGTAAAATGAAGCGTAGATATAAAAAATCTGCCCCTTTAGCTCATTCGGTAGAGCAGCTGATTTGTAATCAGCAGGTGGTCTGTTCAAATCGGACAAGGGGCACCACTACTATACCATCAAACAACTGGCGACTACAAGAGTCCAGAAAGTTTACAATCGCCCCAGCATATAACAAAGGCGGTTATCAAGTTATATCAAAAGAAAATATTAAGAACATAGGTAAATGATGAAAAAAATATTATTAATTATTAGTTTGATTTTACTTACTAATTGTAGTACTGTCACAAAATCTCATATGAGTAGTGTTATAGGTGCAACAGCAGGTTACGGTACTTGTCATAGTATGTTGAGTACAGGTGTCGCATTGACGGCTGCTTGTACAGTAGCAGGCGCCTGGCTTGGTGCTAGTATGTTTTATAATGATGATATGAATATACACAAGGCAGTATTTGTAGATACTTTAAATACAAATCCAGGTAAAAGAAGTCATGTATCCTGGGGAAGTCAAACCACTGGTAATTGGGGATCAATTACAGTTAATAGAACTTACCTTGTTAAGGGTGTTAAGTGTAGTGATTATGAATCAGTAATTAGTATTGAGAGAAGTTGGCCTTTGTATTCTATACAAAGAGAAAATGAATTTGGTGTTGCTTGTCAAATGCCTGACGGAAGATGGTATATTCAATAATGAAAACATATCATTTTTATACAGTAGTTTTAATATCACTATTACTTGTAGCAAGTATTGTAAGTGCAGAAGAACCTAAATCAAAGTGGTTAAATGAAAACCCTTGTATGATAAAGGTTACTATTACAAATACAGAATCAAACGGAGTTGTTAAGACAATTAAAGAAGAAAAATTAGTATGTAAAGATGGATATGATGGTCCCAATTATTGGGAACTATTTGCTCAGTTTTACTATTCAGGAATTACGATGCCTGCTTATTGCAGACCGTATGCAAGACCAAATCATCCTTTTAAGACGCCTGGTATGCTTTGTTTAAATGAAAAAGGTGTTTGGGAGAAACAATAATGACAAAACTACTTTTAATAGTGGCTTGTATTGTAGTCATTACAGTACATTGGAGTGATTTTAATGACAAGGTCAATGTGACCAAAATGGTAGATAAATCTATCGAAATAATAAAAGAAGGAAGTAAATAAATATATGATGAAAGTTATAATGATCGCTTTACTTGCTTTGGGTTTGACAAATTGTGCTCAAACTAACTACAAAGTAAAACAAGAAGTGAAAGAAGAAGGAAGAGTGTTGAATCAAGTACCACAATGGTACATTGACGCTAAAATAGATAAAGGATTTATCTTTAACAAAGACGCAGATAAATTTGTTTATGCAGTAGGTCAAGGTAATAGTCCTGATTTACAGTTAGCAATCGAAAAGGCAATGATGATCGCTAAAGCAGAACTTGCTGACAAATTACACGGTCAGATGAACAAAAGAACTGATCTATACATAACAGAAATTGGTTCAGAAGGCAATAAAAAAGTTGTTTCAAAGATTGAAGAAACAATTGTAAACGTAGTTAAGGCAACAATGATTCAAGGTTATGAATCTTGGGAGAAAGCTGTTTACGAAACACCAAATGGCGAATATAGAGTTTATATTGGTTTGAAAATGGGTGTTGGTGACAGTAATAAACTTGCTGACTATATTGCTAAACAAGCTTTTTCAGCAGTTGATGTAGATACGCTTGCTAAAAACGCTATCGAGAAAGTAATGGTTGAAGACATTACAAATCCAGATGGCATTAAAACAATAGAAAACTAAAATATGACAATAACAATATACAGTAAACCAAATTGTCCCTTTTGTGTTAAGTCGAAGGCCTTGGTAAAAGGCCTTGGATTGACCTATGAAGAAAAGATGTTCGGTAAGGACTTTAATACACCTGAAGAACTATATGAGGCAGTAGGTAAACAAGTTAGAACTATGCCACAAGTATTGATAGATGGTGAACTCATAGGTGGTTACAATCAATTGGTTGAATACTTTATGGAAAAAGGTAAAGTTAATTTCAAGGGCGAGAAGATATAGACATCATTATAAATAGTAATATGAGAAAATTTCAACAGTATATTACTGAAGGTGTCTATGATCCTTCTATATTCAAGGCTTTCTTTTTAGCAGGTGGTCCTGGTTCAGGTAAATCATTTGTATCTAAAAGTGCATTATCAGGCATGGGTCTTAAAGTGATTGATAGTGATAGTGCTTTTGAAAGTAAATTAAAAAAAGAAAAGATAACACTAGATTTCACTACTCACAATGATATAGAAATTGTAAGAAGGGATTTAATCAGATCAAAATCAAAACGAATTGCAGGTATGCAGATGAGTTTAGCACTTGAAGGTCGTCTAGGACTTATAATAGACAGTACAGCGAGGGATGTTGAAAAGATAGAACAACAAGCAAACAATTTAAGAACAATAGGTTATGATATTCATATGGTCTTTGTTAATACAACGATAGAAGTCGCCTTAGAGAGAAATAGAAGTAGACCTAGAAAACTACCAGACGCAATCGTAATTCAAAGTCATAAACAAATTCAAAAGAACATAGGAAGACTACAAAGAATATTCGGCTCAAGAAACTTTATTATTGTAGATAATAATAAACCTGCTGAAGATGTCAATCCTATGGTACATAAGAAAATAAGAGGAATGATAAACAGAGCACCTACATCATATCAAGCAGTTAAATGGATACACCGAGAACTAGAGAAAAAAAAAAGAAAATAATGGACAGAAGTGATGAAGAAATTATCAAGAACATTAAATCAGTATTAGAAAAAAATGTTAAAGATAATGTAGCAATGCATGGTGGTATGATTAATTTTTTATCATACGATAAAGGTATTGTTAGATTAGAAATGGCAGGTGCTTGTTCTGGTTGTGCTATGAGTAAAAAAACATTACATGAAGGTGTTGAAAAAATGCTTAAACATTATGTACCAGAAGTAACTCAATTAATAGGTGAAGATGATGAACAAGCCGCTGAAAAAGGATATACGCCATGGGCAACAATGTAATTATGTTTCCTGCTCATAAGGCAAGGAAACCTGCAACAGATTCAGCTTCAAAACAAACTGAAGAACAAGCTAAATCAATAAAAGAAGATATATTTATTGAACAATTGGTTGAGGAATTTACTTTAGATTTTATTCATGTTTTACAACATAACGCTATTACAATGAAAAACGAAACTTTTTTAAGAGATTTGGCGGTTGTGATAGAAAGTATTAAGAGTTTAATTAAAAGAGATTTTAAAAAAAAACATCCAATGCAATCTATAACAGATGTAATTTCTAAAATATCTACATTACCTAATGGTAAACAGGTTACCGATATGGATTATAGTAAGGTATTTGTATCTAAACCAAAAGCTTGACAATCTAACAGAAATATGTTATAATACATTATGATTATCGTTGATATAAACCAAATAATGATCTCAAACCTTATGGTTACGATCAATAGAGATAACTTAGAGTTAAGTGAGGACCTTGTACGTCATATGATACTAAATAGTTTAAGAGGTCACAATAAGAAGTTTAGAAAAGAATATGGCGATATGGTTATCGCTTGTGATAGTGGTAATGTTTGGAGAAGACAAGCATTTCCTAATTATAAGGCAGGTAGAAAAGCAAATAGAGAGAAGTCTGAACACGATTGGTCAATGATATTTGATATACTGTCTAAAGTTAAAAACGAAATTAAAACATTCTTACCTTACAAGGTTATAGAATTAGAAACAGCCGAGGCAGATGATATTATAGCTGTTCTAACGAGAAAAGTAAAAGAGAAGATACTAATACTAAGTGGTGATAAAGACTTTATACAATTACATAATGCAAGAATAAAACAATACAATCCTGTGCTTAATAAGTTTGTAGGTCAAGATGAAAATCCAAGTCTATATATTAAAGAGCATATACTAAAAGGTGATAGAAGCGATGGCATACCAAACGTACTATCAGACGACAATGTTTTTATTGAAGGTAGAAGACAAACACCTTTAAGTAAAAAGAAGATAGAGGCATGGTGCAATGAGATCGTACCTACCTTTAACGAACAAGAACAAGCGAATTACGATAGAAATAAAACATTAATAGATTTGAATTGTGTTCCTAAGGAATTAGAAGACAAGATAAATCGTGAGTTTGAAAATTTTGAAGTAGCAACTAGAGATAAGATTCTAGGTTATTTTATAAACAAAAAACTTAAAACTTTAATTGAAGTCATAGATGAATTTTAGACTTCAAAAGAACTGTTAAGGAGAAAAAAATGGTTATAATTAGAAGAAATCCAGATGGATCAATTGCAAATCCAGACTTGGTAAGACAACAAACGCAACAACAAAACGAACAATTACATCAACAACCTGTATCACACCCAGCATTAGCAAGTAAAAAAGGAATGGCAGCACTATCAGAATCAGGTAGAGGTATACCACCTTTATACAGCGAAATTGCTATGAAGGTGAACAATGCAAAAGATAAACCTAGAAAATTAAAAGTGTTAAAAGATCACGATTCAATTGCTTTAAGACAGGTTTTAAAAGCTGCATTTGATCCTAAAATAGAATGGGCATTACCAAAAGGCGAAGTGCCTTATACTGTTAATGACGCACCTATGGGTACCGATCATACAATATTAAGTCAAGAAGCAAAGAGATTATACCTTTTCATAAAAGGCGGTGAAAACTTAAAACAAACTAAAAGAGAAATGCTTTTTGTACAAATGTTAGAAGGTCTATCAGCAGAAGAAGCTGAGTTCCTAGTTGCAGTTGTTAATAAAAAGATTAATAACAAGTACAAAGGATTCACAGCGAATCTAGTAAAGGAAGCGTTCAATTGGGACGATAATTTTATGAAAAAATAACATCTGTTCACGCTTTGTTCTCATTTTAAAACCCTTATATTTCAATAAACGTTGATTTATAAGGGTTTTTTTATGTATTATTTGCTTGACTTTTGTATCAAACTCTGATAGGATATACACTTAATAACGAACAAAAGGATACATTATGATACTATATGAAACATTAAATAAGATGACAGTTGCTCAATTAAAAGATACTAAAGATATGATTGATATTATTGTTAAAAACAAAGTTAAGAGTGAACTTAAAGTAGGATCAGAAGTTTATATCGTACAGAAAACTAAAAAAACACCTGGTGTTATTAAAAAAATAATGCAATCAAGATGTTTAGTTAAAATGAGAGATATGACTTATAGAGTACCAATGTCAATGTTAGAATTGAGAGTTGCTTAAGTGCGACAATTTAGACACTTTACAAATGTCTAAAAGTCTGATAGTATATACAGATAACATTAACAAAAGGATACATTATGAAAAAGAAACAAAAAAAACCCAGAATTAATCTTGATGAATTGACTCTACAAAACAGTAGAAATAATCATTATAGATTTAAAAAAATAAAAGAAAAAAGATTTTTAGATTTTACAAATGAAGAATTTATATCATCAAATAAATTACTTCTTGATAGTCCTCGTAGAAGTTCTCCTACGACTTGGATGATTCATAGTGTTACCGAAGATTTAAGATATAAAAAAGGTGTGTACTGCATATGGGTTGTTTACAAAGATGAATATATTCCTTTGTATATAGGTTCAGGTAATATTGGTAATAAAATTTTAGATCATTGTCGACCTCATAGTCACATGAATGAAATAAGATATGATGAATATAATAGTAATGATTTTCTTTTTACATTTAAAGATTATATCTATTATAGTTATATCATAGAAACAGAAGATGTAAATCAAAAAATACTATCACAATATGACGATTTAATTTCACACAAAAGACTTTTAGAAGAAGTTGAATATGAGTTTATTGCTAGATTAAATCCTCTCGAAAATGTACAATGTAATTATCAAAATAATCTTATGTTAATGAGTAAGTTTGTAAGATTAAATGAAATTAAGAAAAAGATAGAGAAAACTAAAAAGAAGGCTGCTTAATTGACATTAATATACGGAATTATGTTCTTGTTGCTTTCCACGACTTCAATCATATCGATTTTAGTCGTGGTTTTATATCTATCAAATAGAACTAGAAAACAAGAAGTTAAATCAAACGAAGCTGAGAAGTCAATACAAAAACTAAACGAAAGATAAATACATTATGAAACTAAATGCAAAACAAAAAGAACTACTAAATTTATTAGTAAAAGGTAAAGGTCAATTTAAAACACCTACGATACCTAAAGATCAAAATGAAAAGAACTTAGATAATATCGTAAGTTTATATCTAAAAGGTCTATTAACCTTTCAAAGAAAATACGATATTGAATATGTCGGTCCATCTAACGAACATATGGTTAGATTTAAGTGGTATGTTCTTACCATAGACAAGAAGAAGACGATCAAAGATATTAAAAATGTTATCAAGGAAGGAAAAGTTGCCTAATAAACTACAATGGCAGTATTGGATAGATAAAGTTTGGTTCTATTTCAAGATATTTTTTGCCCTATGTGTATTCGGTATGATTACTTTTGGTTGGGGTACTTTTTATCCTAACAGGTCAACGATTGCAATAGTTAATACTGAACTAGACAAATATTATGTAGATACCATCAAAGAAATGGATCTACAAGAACCTGAGTTTACATATATCAATGATACTCAATTTGTAAGATCAATGCATAAGTGTATTAACTATATTAACTTTACTACATCTAAACATTTAAGAATACCCTATGAAATGATTATAGGTCAGGCTGCCTTAGAGTCTGGTTGGGGTAAAAGTAGATTTGCCACAGAAGGTAATAATCTATTTGGTATTAGAACATGGACAGAAACATCACCACATCTATTACCTATTGGTGTTGAGGAATGGCCTGGATGGGGTGTTAAAGTATTCGCTAGTAAATGTGATAGTGTAAAATACTATGTTGATTTACTGAACAACCACTCAGCATATGAAAATTTTAGAAAAACGAGAGAGGTCACTAAAGACCCTATAAAATTAATTAAAACATTAGACAAATTCTCTACCACTAAAGACTATGATAAGAGAGTGATAAGAATGATTAATATAATAAGAAAAATGGAGGAGAAATAATGGCAAAACATAAATGCTCAGTATGTGTGAAATCTTTTACACACGATAAGACAAAGACATTAGTAGGTAAGTTAGGACCTATACCGGTTCAATTTTGTGAACCTTGTTTTAAAAAGGTTATGAAGAAAGATGATTTACCTTTGAAGGATACAAGATAAATGGAATCCAAAGATATATCAAAGAAACATTTTTACCTTTCAATAAGTAAATCTGTTTTAAGATTAGTAGCTTGTTATGTGTTATGGGTAACTAATGATGTACTTTTAATGTTTGTTGGAGTGTTATTCGGTCTAGCAGAGATACTAGGAATAGCAGAGGAGATATAAGCAATATGAATAAATTAACACCAGATACAATGAAAGATATGAACGAAATGAAAAGAATATTAAATGCTGAAAGAGCGTGTAAGAATGCTACGACCGATTGGGGAAAGAACTATTGGTATAATACATTTAAAAAATTATGCGAAAAGTATAATCGAATAACATACTTCAATAATGTTAGAGGTGATTAATAAGAATGATGGAGAAAAAAGACATAGAAGAATACCATAACATGATTGAAAGAATGACAAAAAAAACATATCAACCTTTACCAGATAATTTAGAAATTGGTAAAAGTAAAATACATGGTCAAGGGTTAATTGCAAAAGAAGATATCCCAACAGGCACAGAACTAGGTATAACTCATTATAGAAAAGGTGATGAAGTAATTAGGACTCCACTTGGTGGATTTATTAATCATAATGAAGAACCTAATTGCTTAAGAACACAGATAAGAATAGAACCATATTGGGATAAATGGAGTTTAAAAACAATACAAGACCTTAAAAAAGGTGATGAATTAACACTAAAATATATCATGTATAGGGTTGACAATGTCGATTAAATGTGATATAATAATGCAATGATAGATAATTTTTTTTATAAAATGTTTAGTTTAGTAGATGATTTATTCGATTGGATAGTAAATCTATATCCTAAACCTAAACCTAAAAAACCTAGAAAAAAGTAATGAATATTTTTTATTTACATAAAGACCCAAAGATTTGTGCTGAACAACACCTAGATAAACACGTTGTTAAAATGCTTATCGAGTATGCTCAGCTTATGTCAACTGCTCACAGAATGCTTGACGGTGTTATGTATCAAGGTAAAACAAAAGCAGGTAGAAACATTAAGAGATATAAAATGAATAATGCTAACGAAGAAAATACTATCTACAAAGCTTGTCATTACAATCACCCGAGTGCAATATGGGTTAGAAACAATATTTACAACTACAACTGGTTATATCAGATGTGGTCACACTTACATGATGAATTTAAAATAAGATATGGCAAAGATCATAAGTCATATACATTACTAAAAGACTTGTTGAAGAATCCCCCTAAAAATATTCCCCTAAATATTCTTTTTAATCAACCAACACAAGCAATGCCTGATGATGTAAAGAATGAAGATAGTATTATCGCTTATAGAGATTACTATGTAAAATACAAAAAAGATTTTGCTACATGGAAAACAAACACTCCACAATGGTTTAGTGAGGGAATAAATGCCAACTTATAGATTTTATAATAAAAGAACTAAAAAAGAATATACAGACTTGATGACTATTTCTGAAATGGAAGAGTTTATTAAAAAAAAACATATTAAATTATTACCACCTACACAAGTAAATATAGTATCAAGTGTAGGTAATATAGACAGTAAAACTGATAGTGGTTGGAAAGAAGTGCTATCAAAAGTATCTGAAGCTCACCCAGCAAGTAATCTGGCAGCACAATATGGTAAAAAATCAGTAAAAGATACACAGGTTGATAGAATAATACACAAACATAGAGCAAAGAAAGCTGGAAAGAAAGTATAAATAGTAGTATGGCAGATTTTGATTTTTTAGACGGATTTGACGCTGATGGTGATTGGGGTTTTACCTCGGTTAAACAGAAACCAGCAACAGAAAGTAAAGCAGATTCAGACGCTACAAGAGAAGTTGTTAAGGCAACAGCGGACGGTGTGGGTAAAGCTGTGTCTAGTGAAATCATTAATAGACTAGAATTAAAACTAGATAAATTATTAAGAGCAACAAACGAAACAAAAGAAACAGTTGTTGCCAAAAATCAAACAGAATTAGATATTGCTAAGAAACAAATGGATGATGAATATGATTTGAGAAAAGATAATCTTGGTAAAGAATATACAGACAAATTTAAAGCATTAGAAAAACTTATCATACCTCTATTAATCAAATTAGCAAAATCACCCGAGGCCTATATTCATTGGCCAAACAGAGCAGAAGTAATCGAATCACAATTGAAAAAGATTGTACAGATTACTCGTGGTAAATAATCAATAAAGGATATCAAATGAAGTTAAGCAAGAATTTTAGTTTAAAAGAAATGACGACTAGTCAAACCGCTGAACGTAAGGGCATTAATAATAATCCCAATGACGATCAGATTACAGGATTACAAAAGTTATGTGAAAACATATTACAACCTGTTAGAGATCAATATGCTACACCAGTCACTATTTCTAGCGGATTTAGAAGTGAGGAGTTATGTGTTGCAATAGGTTCATCAACGAACTCACAGCACGCTAAAGGCCAGGCTGCTGACTTTGAAATATTTGGGATTCCTAATGCTGAACTAGCAAAATGGATTATAGAGAACTTAGATTTTGATCAATTAATATTGGAATACCACAAACCAGAGGAACCTAATAGTGGGTGGATTCATTGCTCATACAAAAGTCCTAGCGATAATAGAAAACAAACATTGAGAGCGTTTCGTGATGATAAAGGTAAAACTCAATATGTTGAGTACAATCCCAACTGAACTCTTGGTATAGTTAGTAAAAAAGAAATCAACGATATGTATGCTAAAAAAGGTATTTAATGCTTGACCTTTTGATTAATATGTGATATAATATCATCTATGAATACATTAAACGAATATTTTAAAAAGAACCATCAACCTAAAACCTTTACTCACAAATCAGTAGAGAAACAACCAGATTTACCAACAAAAACTATTAAGGGTAAAAGATTTTATGTTTTACCTAATGGTCAAGAACTACCCTCGATAACAACTGTATTATCGGCAAGAGGTAATGAAGGTATCGCCAGATGGCGTGCTTCAGTAGGTGAACAAGTTGCGAATACTATTATGAGGAATGCGGCTAGCAGAGGCACAGCCGTTCATACACTAACAGAAAACTACCTTAACAACGAAGAACTATCACAACAAGGAGTGTTGCCTACGGCATTATTTACTATTCTAAAAGGTGAATTGGATAAGATAAATAATATAGTAATGCAAGAAGGATCTCTTTACAGCGATAAATGGGGTGTTGCAGGTAGAGTTGATTGTATTGCAGAATATGATGGTAAGTTATCCGTAATAGATTTTAAAACATCTACTAAAGATAAAAAAGAAGAATGGGTAGAAAACTACTTTATTCAAACTTCTGCTTATTGTGAAATGTTTGAAGAACGATATGGCAAATCAATAGATCAGATTGTTATATTGATTGTAACCGAAGAAGGTTCAACACAAACTTTTGTTAAAGATAAGAAAGACTACTTACCCCTATTAAAACCGGCTATAGAGGAGTTTCATAAGAAATTTAAAGAAGATGGGAAAACTAATTAAAACTATATGTGGATTATTTTTTATATTATGTTTATCCAGTAAGTCATATGCAGGACCAGAGGGTTTACAAAAATATCCTTGGACACTACAACAAGCACCAATATGGTGTGGACCTTTAGATGTAGTTAATCAAGCATTAAAAAATGAAGGTTATGTTGAGATAGAAATAGCAGTTGGTAGAACAGCAGCATTACCAACAGGTGATGTCGTTTATGCTGTAATAACTTATGTGTCAACAGATACACCAGGAAATATTATAAGAACAATGGAAACACCTGCTCAACAAGAGAAGTGTATATTGAATGTGTTATTTGATTATACGGTTGTTGAAACACCAGCACCGAAAACGAATTAATTGTTGATAAGAAGACAATAACTTTTAGGGACCTGGGTGCGATACCCAGCCACTCCACCATTCTAACAATGAAATTAGAGGGGTGGAAATAGGATCGACCATTAGGTAAAACTTCTAGGAGATTGATCGCTAACACCGTACTGTTATTTAAATGCTGACTCACAAGGTTTCGCATTAGCGGCTTAGGTCGTTAGGGGTTTGCCTGTACCTCGCAACAGAAACAGGCACTATAAATTATGAATAACTATATACAAATATATAAAAATGCAATAGATGATGAGTACTGTGATGAACTTATTACTAAGTTTAATATTGACTCTAAACAAGAGACCTACGATCAAGGTCCTATGTCTTTCACACAAGTTAATCTCAATCAAAATAAATGGAAAGGTGATATAACTAAACTATCATCTGTATTCACAAAATATCTTGATCAATATAAGAATGATTGTATCATAACAGATCAAATGTGGCCGGATAAATATGCCTTTGAAGAAATAAGATTAAAGAAGTATTTACCTAATGATAAAGATCGTTTTGATCCTCATGTAGATTCTATCAATATTGAATCGGCAAAGAGATTTCTAGTATTCTTTATATATCTGCAAGATAATGCTAGAGGGGAAACTAACTTTCCTCAATTAGGATTGGCGTCACCTTGTAAAAAAGGTTCACTACTAATGTTCCCACCATTATGGCCGTGGTTACATCAAGGCATGAAACCAATTGATGAACCAAAGTATATAATTGGTAGTTATTTACATTATACGCTTGACAATTAGTGATGGATATAGTATAATAAACATATGACAGATACAATATTAACACCTAATAAGTTTGCTTTAATTGTAGAAAATATAGTTAAGGATAAGAAAATTAGTTATATAGACGCAATTTTAGACTATTGTACTGATAACGAGATTGATCCTGCAAATACCAGATCAATGATAAATAAAACATTAAAAGAAAAGATAACATATGAGGCACAGAACCTTAATATGTTAAAAGAAAAGGTGGCAAAACTACCTATTTAAATTATGAACGATATAACACAAGTACCACACGTTAATTTTAGAGTAAGAGAACTAGGTGAATGGGTTGATAAAAATACAGATACCTATTTCAAAGGTAAGAGAGTGATAGTATTTTCTCTACCAGGCGCTTTCACACCGACTTGTTCAAATCAACAATTACCAGGTTTTGAGAAACAAGCAGATGTTTTCAAAGACCATAACATAGATGAAATCTATTGTGTATCAGTAAATGATTCCTTTGTTATGAATGCTTGGGCAACAGATCAAAAACTAGAAAATGTAAAAGTAATACCTGATGGTAATGGTCAATTCACACAAGAGATGGGAATGCTTTGTCAAAAAAGAGATAAGTGTTTTGGTCAAAGATCATGGAGATATGCTATGGTTGTGAATGATGGTAGTATTGAACAGATGTTTGTAGAACCAGGTAAGATAGATGACGCACCTGAGGATCCTTATGGTGAATCTTCGCCAGAAAATGTATTAAAATATCTAAAAAGTTTTAAAGGTTAATAGTGAATGGTTTTGAAGTATATAAAAAATATCTTGCGATCAAGCTTCATTTCACAAGTAAGAACCAGAGTTATGACTTCCATAAACACGCTGGGCGGACAACAGCAAGGTTGGATACATTTACTAAAAGACGGGATAGGTATTTTTTTCACAAGCTTAGTAGAGCTTATAGCGATACTGATATTATTGATTACTTTATCAGTAATTTTGTTTCTAATACTAATCTTTGGATTGGGGATATTATTGGTAGATCAGGTGATGATAACTATAAAGCGTGGTCAAAAAAAATAGAAGCACTACATTATTACTATGAACAAGATATAGATTATATACTCGGCAAGATAACAAAGAAGATAACTTTTGATGATTTGTTTACTTCTAAAGATGGTCAACACCCACCAATACTTAAATTTGTATTGGCGAAGAAGATAAACTTTGAAACATTTTTAATATTAGATGATATATTAAGATTTTCAAAAAGACTAAACAAAGACATAGGTGAGAAAGTATTATGGCCGAAACTGTGTGATAGAATGGTGAGATATAAACCTTTCTTATCATATAATATAACAAAGTATAAGATGACACTAAAGAATAAAATAAAGGATATGTAATGAAAAAAATGAGAATATTTAAGTTTTGGAATGAAGCAGGTGACGAAAAAGAAAAAGAATCAATGAGCTTAAAGAAAGCAGTTATTTCTGTTCAAGGTGACTTCAAAGATAAATTTATTGGTGTTGAATATATCAGTAAAAGAGGTAAAAAGATTATTGACTCTGTGAAAATACCTATGGGTAGAAAGATAAGACAAGCAATAATCACAGAAGCAAAACGATTAGCAGCAAAAGAAAAAAGGTTATAAAAAAACATGAAACTAATATTATCATTAACAATCTTATTATTTTTGACAGGATGTGGTAGTATAGGTGCAGTAATAGGTACAGGTACTAGTGGATACGAATCCTATAAAACGATAACCTATGTTAAAGGCGCTGTTGATCTTAGCTTGTCGGCTAATGATGAAAAAACCACAGACGATAGAATGTTATCATCAATAACTGGATATGATTGTAAAGTTAAAAGAGTTTTAAAAGGTGGTTTAGAAGCTATCTGTGTATCACTAGTACCTGATTTTATAATCCCAAAAGAAAAACCAATAGTAAAGGAAAAAGATAATGAGTGATGAAAAACAAAATGCACTAGACGGAGAAATGGGTAAACCTAATCACGAAAAAGATCACGATCACGATAGGTCTTATGAGAATGAGGTAACACCAAGTCCTATGGTGTCTATATCATTAAAAGAATATGATAAATTAAAAGAAAAGCAACATTATATTACCGATAAAACTATGATTGATATTATAGATAACCTAGAAAGACTTGTAAGAGCATTAAGAAAGCATATAGTAAGAACTGAGATATAATGAAGAATAAGAAATTGAAAAAACAATACGATTTTGTTGACAAATACAAGTTAGATACATGGATATTTGTGACATTTTTAATTGTAATAGGAATTATAACATGGATATAGACGATAGAGGATCAAACGATATAGAACGAATGAGTGAAGAAAAAGACAAGGTTATTATCAATTTAAAACAAGATAATAAACTACTTGCCAAACAAGTTGAAGATTTATTAGAACAAAAGAAACAACTGCTTGACAATCAATCTAAAAAGTGATATAATAGAACTATGAAAACTATAATGATAGCACTTTTAGTATTATGCTTTACCGCTACTGTGGGAAATACTAATGAGAATAATATAATTAACAAAATAACTACTCATATTTCTAATGAGATTCAAGATATAAAAGAATTTCAAAAAGATAATTGGGAAAAAGGTAAAGTTCAAACTGCTAATAATATAGCAATGATTAAATCTTGGTTTGTTAAGAATTAGTCTTATAAATAATGAAGTGCGATTAATACAGCACATATACAAATATAATAATACAAAAACATACAAAGGAAAATATATATGAATACAAGTATAGCGGCCTTAAAAAGGTCAAAGTCAAACCTAGATACCCTAGTCGGCGAACTTAATAAAGTTGCTGAACCCCAAAAACAAAAGAACTCATATGCTGACGACAGATTCTGGAAACCAGAATTAGATAAGTCTGGCAATGGCTATGCAGTTTTTAGATTTCTACCAGCAATCAAAGGTGAAGATTTACCTTGGGCGAGATTATGGTCTCATGCCTTTCAAGGACCTGGTGGATGGTTTATTGAAAATAGTTTAACAACTCTTAACAAAAAATGTCCTATTAGTGAATCTAACAGTTTACTATGGAACTCTGGTGTTGAAGCAGATAAAGAAATTGCAAGAAAAAGAAAAAGAAAACTATCTTACATTGCAAATATTCTAATTATCAATGACTCTAAACATCCTGAGAACGAAGGTCAGATTAAATTGTTTAAATTCGGTAAGAAAATCTTTGATAAGATTACCGAGGCGATGAAACCTGAATTTGAAGATGAGAAACCTATCAACCCATTTGATTTTTGGGAAGGTGCTAACTTCAAATTAAAAATCAGAAAAGTTGACGGTTATTGGAACTATGATAAATCAGAATTTGATAGTCCTACACCAGTCAAAGACAATGATGAGGCAATCGAACAACTTTGGGATAAACAATATGCCCTTAAACCATTTCTTGCACCTGAAAACTTTAAATCATATGATGAGTTAAAAGCGAAACTAGATAAAGTTTTATTGGGTACAAGAAGTACTGGAACTGCTGAAGACGTGACGATCCCACCTGTCACTAATGTAGCGCCAGTCAAAACAGAAACAGTTGATAATACATCTCCTACACCGATTACAGAGGATGATAGCGATGAAACGTTATCCTACTTTAGTAAGTTGGCAGAGGAAGAGTAAAATCTCTCCACCTGTTTCGTTATGAGGTTATGGCACCTGGGCCTCGATATAAACCAGGTGCTCGACCAATGAATGTTTATAAATAAACTTACCACATTATGAAAGCGTTTGAGATATCAAATCATATAAAGGAGACAATTATATGGACGCTATAAGTAAAATAAAAGCATGGGCTAGTGCATTATCAGACGTAGGTGTTTCACTTATCGCTCTGGGTATTGTATTAGAGGTACTTTTTACAGGACAATCTATACCATTTTGGCCAGATATTTCTGTAATCGGTAATGTACAAAACATCATAGCAGGGTTTTCTGCTCAAGGCTTAGTTGGTCTAGTTGCTGTTTGGGTACTATACTCGATATATACTAAAAAGTAATATAAACTAACTTTATTATAGAGAAAAGGGGACTTCGGTCCCCTTTTTTTTTAGCTATTATTATAAATAGTAGCGACTTATTTAAACAAATCTACATCATTTTATATCATATTTACAGCGAATTGCTAATACCACAAGGGGGTAGGTATGGAAATCAAAAAAATATTTACATGGGTGCCAATTATGGCAGCTGTACTTGGTACACTCTTTATTATGACTTTACTTGCCTATGGTTTAAACTATATGAATCCTAAAACAAATGTACTTGAAGAATTAGAAGAAAAGATCAAAAAAGTAGAACAAAAAGAGATTATTCTTACTGAAAATGAAAAACAGTTAGAGAAAAAGGCTAATGAAAAAGATTGGGCAGAAATAGATAAACAATTAGAAAAATAAAAATGAACATTATTAAAAAAACATTGTTGGTATTAACATATATTGTATTATGCAATAGTTTACTAGCATCTGAATTGACACAGGAGTTTAAAAACCCTGCCTTTAGTGGTAATGGTTATTCTTCTCACGTGCTTTCCATAAATCAACTTGAAGTACAAAGAAGACAAAAAGTTATTGATGATGAGAAATCAGCAGCTTCGGCCGCTGAAAGAGATGAAAAGAACAAGACAGTAAACAAATTTATTGCCAACGTAGAGAGTAGAATATATGCT
>Ga0222634_1000407_pt1 | contig 21612 bp, 11 predicted proteins | sample AntAcemetageno50_FD_179807 | JGI IMG/M metagenome (GOLD analysis project Ga0222634, IMG submission 179807) | Saline water microbial communities from Ace Lake, Antarctica - #50 | ecosystem: Environmental > Aquatic > Non-marine Saline and Alkaline > Saline | place: Antarctica: Ace Lake | collected...
TGGCTGACAATTGAGATCACTCATCCATTAAGATTCATCGATTAAAAGTATGTTAATTTACTTTAAAAAAAAGTGATGGGTATAGATCTATGATGAAAAAAATCAGAGCTTGCCTTGAGTTGATAAGACCTGCAAATATCGTAACGGCTTTTGCTGATATATTAGCCGGATTTGCTGCAGTGGGGGGAGTACTATTATTCACTACTTCCGGAATCAAAGTTGAACCTTCCGGGCTCCTTTGGCTTCTGTCAGCAACTTTTGGCCTTTATGGGGGTGGGATTGTATTTAATGATGTATTTGATGCAACTCTGGATTCCAAAGAGCGTCCGGAACGGGCAATTCCAAGTGGAAGAATTTCAAAGACAGGAGCATCAATTCTTGGTTCTCTGCTCTATATCATAGCTCTGTTTTCAGCAATTCAGGTTTCTGTACCAGCTATTTATTTATCTGTTTTTATTATACTCTGTTCATTAATTTATGATTCCAAAACAAAACATTCCGCTATTTTAGGCCCTTTGTTTATGGGATTGTGTCGTGGAGGAAATTTTTTGTTAGGAGCCAGCCTTCTTCCAGTTGAGTTGTCAGGCATATGGTTTGTTGCGCTTATTCCTATTATCTATATTTTTGCCATTACTTTAATTAGTAGAGGTGAAGTTGCGGGTGGTTGGAAAAAACACGGAATCCTATCATTTCTCATGATTTGTGCAGTGATTCTAAGTATCCTATTACTCTCATTGATGCAATCATTTAATTTGATCATTGCTTCGCCATTTCTAATATTATTTGGACTTTTGGTTATTCCACCATTCGCCAAAGCAGCCAAAACATCAGAAGCACACCACATTAGAAAAGCTGTAAAACGAGGAGTTGTCTCTCTTGTAATTTTTAATAGTATCTTGGCAGCGGGATTTTCCGGAGTAATTTTTGGAATCACAGTGCTTTTTCTGTTTCCTTTATCAATTGGACTTTCTAAACTTTTTGCAGTGACGTAAAGGTTTAATCCTTTTGTATTATTTGTTTGTGTAAATATTTTGTACAACAGAATTTTATGCGATAGCCAAGCAGAGTTGTGACCCTGCGAACCGAATCCGGTTCTCATCGGTAATGAAGTCATCTGAAATTAAAATACCGGTATTAATGCTTTTTTTGCCTGCTTAAGTATGAACATGACCTGAGACGATACTCGACCCGTTTTTTGACTTACCTTATTTACTATAAATATCAATAGAATATTATCTAGAATTTAAATATTGAGTTGGGTGTGAGTAAAATGCAAAAAAAGTATATACTTATGTTAAAAAAAATGTAGCATAAAGAAATTGAACATATTATATAAGTTACTGTGAAACCCCTTTATGGTTATAAAGAAACTTAATTTTAATAAAATTAGATTTTTTATTTAATTAGATTTATATACTTTAAACCACAATGGCAGAGAAATTAATATGCTTTGAAGATGGCAGAGAAATTAATATGCTTTGAAGAGTATTATCAATTTACCATAATCAGAAATAATAATAATTAAAGCCCTTAACCTATGACCACAAAAAATACGATAAAGTATTGGAAGCGCTTGCAAAAACAAGCATTAACTTTTGTAATGGGAGTTTTTGTTTTTTTTGCATGCTATAATACCGCTGTAAGTCAAAATACAGTGACAGGTTCAGTAATAGATGCACAAACCGGAGAAGCGCTTCCGGGTGTGAATATTGTTGTTGAAGGAACAACAATAGGAACTTCTACCAATCTGGATGGAAATTATGAAATAGATGTACCCAGCTTAGATGATACAATTATATATACATTTGTTGGTTACATAAGTTTAACAGAAGCTATTAATGGCCGTACACAAATTGATGTCGCATTACTACCTGATGTTCGAATGTTGGATGATGTTGTGGTTATCGGTTATGGTACCCAGGAAAGGCAACAAATTACGGGTTCAGTAAGTAGTGTATCTACTGAAGCATTTGTAACCGGTAATGTAGAGCGTGCAACTGACTTAATTCAAGGTAAAATTCCCGGATTGGTAGTTTCTCAATCAAGAGGAGCTGATCCTAATTCTCCTCCTGAGATAAGATTAAGAGGAGTCTCAACTTTCGGGGCACAGCAGAGTCCATTGGTTGTAATAGATGGCGTGATTGGAGCGTCTTTGGAAAATATCGATCCTAATGACATACAAACTATTGATGTACTTAAAGATGCCTCAGCATCTGCGATATATGGTACACGAGGGGCAGCCGGTGTGATACAAGTGACGACAAAAAGAGGTTCAACCGGACAAACAAATGTGAGTTATAATTCCACATTTACAACTACCGGAGTTGAGAATAGAATTGAAACTCTAAGTGGTGATGAATGGAGGCAACTCGGTCAGGAGTTAGGCATAGCCGTAGTTGATTTTGGTTCTGATACAGATTGGTTTGAAGAAATAACTCAAAGAGGAAATAATAGTGTTCATAGTTTGGCTATATCCGGCGGATCAGAAGCAACAACTTATAGGGTATCCGGTAATTACCGAACAAGAAAAGGATTACTGCAAACAACTGGGAATGAGGTCAAAAGCGGTCGATTAAATATTAATCACCGGGCTTTGAATGAACGGCTCGCTCTTAGCATAAACTTATCTGCTACTACAAGAGAGGAAGATAGAGGATTTCCAAATGCTTTTGATAGTGCAATAACTTATAATCCGACAGCACCCTCCGGTAATGATAATCTAACAGATTTTTTTAATACTGGTGGATGGCATTACACTTCAACTTCTGGAATGACAAATCCTTCTGCCATCTTACATGAACAGACTAACCAAAGAGAAGACAGAAGATTAAATGCATCTCTAAGAGGTGAATATTATTTTGATGAGTTACTTCCAGGATTGACTGCTTCAGCTCAATATTCATATGAAACATTATCTAGAACAGATATTCTGTATGCGACCAGACAAGGTGAGTCAGGTGGTGGAGCCACCCAAATTACATTGGGTAGTGGAAACATAGACAGGCGTTATTCAGATTCAAGTAACGAACTCTTCGAATCTACCTTAAATTATGTTACGAACTTAGAAAGGTTGGACATTGAATTACTTGGTGGATACTCATATCAATATTTTTTCAATGCATTTAACAGAATGCAGGGTTCAGACTTCCTGCCACTCGATCCGGGTCCGGCAAACATTGGTCTCTCACAGTCAATACCTGAAGGTAGAGGAATCATTCAAAGTAATGAATCAGATAATAAATTGATTGGTGGTTTTGCCAGATTGAGTTTAAACTTTGATAATACCTACTTTTTTAATAGTAGTTTTCGAAGAGAAGGCTCAACTCGATTCGGCCCTGGTAATAAATGGGGAAATTTCTATTCTGCAGGTCTTGGCGTTGAGTTGACAAATATTTTTGATCTGGGTCAGGATGTAAACTCACTTAGATTCAGGACAAGCTATGGTGTTACAGGTCAGGATGCGCCGTTTAGTGGAATTTCTCAGTTTCGGTTAACTTCTGCTGGAAGCTTTTTGGTTGATGGTAATTTTTTACCGGCTTTTGGACCCAACAGTAACTCCAATCCCGATCTGAAATGGGAAGAGAGTAGTGAGTTTAACATAGGTGCAGAGTTTAGTATGTTAGACAACCGATTAAGTGGATCCTTTGAATATTACAATAAAACAACAGCGGATCTCTTATTCGAAAGAGAAGTACCCGTTCCGCCTTTCATCTTTCCCACTCGTTGGGAGAATATCGGTGAGATAGAGAATAAGGGTTTTGAATTTGCTATAAGCTATGATGTAATCAGGCAGCAAGATAGAGCCTGGAATACAGGTATAACATTCGCAACATTTGAATCTGTCTTAACACAGTTTGTAGATGAAGGGGCAAGATATCTTGGTAATATGGGTGCTCCGGGTCAGTCAACAGTTACTTTGGTGAGAGTACGGGAAGGAGAGCCCCTAGGTCAAATTTGGGGTGCCAAATTCGTCGGACTCGATTCTAATGGAAGATCATTGTATGAAGCTGAAGATGGAAGTAGCGTTACAAGTGATCTACTTACCAGGGCTGACGAGCAGGTGATAGGGAATGGTCTTCCTGATTTCACTTTTGGTTGGGATAACAGGGTTAATTTTAAAAATTGGGATTTTAACCTTTTTATTCGCGGTTCTATTGGTCATGATGTGGCAAATACTCCAAGAGGATTCTATGAAAACCCTGCAATTATCCAGTCAAGAAACGCACTTAAATCTGCTCTTGACCATAAAGATTTCACTTCACAGGCATTATTTAACAGTTATCATGTGGAAGATGCTTCTTTTGCAAGGATTCAAAATCTATCTATTGGGTATACATTCCCAATTAACAACCCGCAAATTAGAAGAATTAGACTCTATGCATCAGCTAATAATCTTTACACATTAACGAATTACACTGGTATGAATCCAGATGTTAGATATTCGGATCGTGGAAATCCTTTGATTATTGGTATTGAAAGACCTGAAGAATGGTATACTGAAAGATCATTTACCATTGGGTTAAATCTTGATTTTTAAACATTAACGTACCAAAAAATTAAATGTTAAAAGGAAATTATTATGAAAAACAATAACACGAAACAGTTCAATTATTTAGGTTTACTTTTATTAGTAATGGTATTTGTAGCCTCATGTACAGATGTTAGTGAAACTCTTCGGAGTGAAATAACTCCAGATAACTTCTTTGAGGTGGATGAACACTTTGTTTCATCATTAGGTGATGCTTACGGGCCGCTTGCGTCTATGTATGGCTCTAACGTTGCACTTGGTGGGACCATGATTGCCAATGACGATATGGTAATTACTCAAAGAGGGGCAGACTGGGAAGATGGTGGTATTTGGATTCGACTGCACCAACATGAAAACAGGCCCGACAATGTTCGTACTACTAATACGTGGGAACTGGCTTTTTCAGGTGTTTCAAATTCAAATCGACTACTTTTCCAATTTGAAGAACTAATTGCCAGTGGAGATATTGATGCTTCTTTGGGAACTCCGTTTATTGCTGAATTGAGGGGGATGAGGGCTTTTTATTACTACCTTCTGCTGGATAACTTTGGGAATGTCCCAATTGTAACCAGTTTTGCTGATGCAGCAGAGAATCCTTCACAACCCAGTTCTGACTTTCAGGAGGGTCGAAGACAAGTGTATGATTTTGTTGAGAGTGAATTCCTTGCAATTCTTGATGATTTAAATGAAGTGTCCGGTACGGCGACTTATGGAAGGATGAACAAATGGGTAGCTCACTATACCTTGGCTAAATTATATTTGAATTCAGAGGTTTACATAGGAGAAGCAAAATGGGCAGAAACGATTCAACATACCAATGCTATCATAAATTCCGGTAATTACTCGTTAATGTCCAATTATGCAGATAACTTTCTTGTTGATAATACGGGTTCAACAGAAAATATTTTTGTTATTCCATATGATAAGTCCTTTTTAGGAGGGTTTAACTTGCACAAAATGTCATTCCATCCTGCGGCACAAAATGCACTAAAGTTAAGAACAGGTTCTTGGTCTGGATATCAAGTTTTGACTGAGCACTATGCAACTTATATTAATCCTGATCTAAATCCAGGACCACAAGGCACAGTATATGATGTAGATCCATTGGCAACTGAAATTCAGGGAACCATTGATAACAGAACAGATGTAAACATTTGGTTTGGACCGATAAATAATCCGGATGGTTCTCCTGCTATTGATCCACAAGCTCAGGATTCTGATCCATTTGGAACAAGGGTTTTTATTACTCCTCATATACGTGAACTTTTCCCAAATGACTTAAGGTCATCGGGTGGACGTGTTCTAAAGTATGAAATAGAAGAAGGTTTATCTGGAAATAATATGGATAATGATTATGTCATACAGAGATATTCTGATGTACTTTTAACAAAAGCTGAAGCTCTTTGGAGAATGAATCCAAGTGATGGAGAGGCTTTGCAATTGGTAAACGAAGTTCGAAACCGTGCAGGTGTAAATCCATATACTGTTCTTAATGATGATCTCTTACTTGCCGAAAGAGGAAGAGAAACTTTTTTCGAAATGGTTAGGCGCCAAGACTTAATACGATTTGATGGAAAGCAAGGGTTGACGAGGTGGAACGATCCATGGCAATTCAAGCCAGCTTCACCTTCGTTTAGAAATGTATTTCCTGTGCCACGGAGTCAATTGGAAGCCAATCCAAGTTTAGTACAAAATCCTGGATATAATTAATTGAATATCCCCATTGATTCCCGATTACGTGGAGTCAATGGGTTTTTTTTGAGCATAAATAATTTAAGACTGCCTATCTCGCCGCACTAGAATAATATCTTTGAATCTTGTGAATATTTTAACGTTTTAAAGTAAAATCAGATATATGAAAGAATTAACACGCCGTCAATTTATCAAAACTTCAAGTGGTGCCCTTGCCGCTGCAACTGTTTCTCCTTTAGCTGCTTTTGGAAAGCAAAAAGTTGCCCCATCAGATACCGTTAATGTTGCGTTGATCGGGTGTCGGAATATGGGTTTTGGTGACCTTCAACATGCATTAAAAGTAAATGGTGTAAATTGTATCGGTCTATGTGACGTAGACCAAAATATTTTAGAGAGAAGAGCCTCTGATGTGAAAGAGTCAGCAGGTAATTCGCCAATACTTTATAGAGACTACCGAAAGCTGTTGGAGAATAAAGATTTAGATGCCGTTATTATCGGAACTCCTGATCATTGGCATTGTTTACAAACTGTGCACTCACTTGAAGCTGGTAAACATGTTTATGTGGAAAAACCTATGGCAAATACCATCGCAGAAATTGATGTGATGAAAAAAGCCACCAACTATTATGGCAAAGTTGTTCAGGTTGGCCAACAACAACGAAGTGGAGAACATTGGAAAAAAATTGCGAATATAGTACAGTCCGGTGATTTGGGGAAAATTAGAACAGTTAATCTTTGGGGCAATTATAATTATGGTATTGGCCCAGAAAGAACTGAAAATTCACCAGTTCCTGATGGAGTAGATTATGATATGTGGCTTGGCCCCGCGGCCAATCGCCCGTTTAATAGCAGTCGGTATCATCGATGGTGGCGTTTCTTTTGGGCTTATGGCGGAGGTGTCCAAACTGATTGGGGTACTCATCTGCTTGATATAGCATTGATGGCGATGGAAGTTGAAGGACCGCCAAATTCCGTCCATTCTAATGGAGGTATATTTTCAGGAAAAAATCATGATATTGAAGTAGCTGACACACAGACTACAACTTATGCATTTAATGATTTTAACATGGTTTGGCAACATGTAGGAGGGCTTGAAACCGGGCCATATAATAGAAATTATGGGATAGCATTTGTTGGAAATAATGGTACACTTGTTGTAAACAGGGGAGGATGGGAGATTATTCCGGTTCATGATGATGAGGATAAACCGCTCATTGAACCCGTACCAAACCAAGAAGGTAGAGGATCTAATCATGATATACATGTCAAAAACTATATCGAAAGTATCCGTGGAAATGAGACACCCAACTGTCCGGTTGAAGCTGGTCACCTTGCAGCCTTGTATGCACATCTTGGAAATCTATCCTATTTGTCCGGTGATACATTGAAATGGTATAGTAATGGAAATCTAATTAATGAAAACAAATACTCATCTATTATCAAACCGGAATATCGTGGTCCATGGACTTTCCCACAGATTTAAATAAATTTCAACTAATTTGACATGCTGAATAATGCTGATCATTAAATTAACCTATACACTATATTTATGTTAGAATCTTTAATATCAAGGTATATTTTCGTTTGTACACTTATAATTTTTTTCGGTTTATCTTCAATAACATATGCTCAAAATCAAGAGGATATGATACCCGAGGATACCGAGTTTTATGAACCTGTGCCAACGGTCATTGAGTCGGGGGAAAATATTTTTCTGGATCCCCCCACAGACGCAATAATTCTATTTGATGGAACCGATATGAGTAAATGGGAAACTACAAATGGTGATGAAGTGACATGGAATATTGAAGATGGGGTTCTCACAGTTGATATTGGAGATGGATTGACCATTGAAAGAATTCAGACAAAGGAATCTTTTGGTGATGTTCAGCTTTATCTAGAATGGAGATCACCAATGAACATGGATCATAAAGGGCAGGATCGTGGAAATAGCGGAGTTTTCTTACAGAGTCTATATGAAGTTCAGGTATTGGATGCCTATGAGAATCCTACCTATATTAATGGCATGGCTGGCAGTATCTATAAGCAAACTGCACCGCTAGTAAATCCATCTAATAAACCAGGAGAATGGGAGTCTTATAATATTTCCTTCAAAGCACCAAAATTTAATGATGACGGTTCTCTCAAGTCACCGGGACAGGTAACAGTAATCTGGAATGGTGTTGTCATTCAAAATAATACAAAAATATTGGGTCATACACCTTTCATAGGTTTTCCAGAATACAATGCTCATGGTGAAGCACCTCTGCAGTTACAAGATCATAATTCCGAAGTTAGTTTTCGAAATATCTGGATTCGAAGATTGGATTCTGAAAATCAATTTAGCATCAAAGACCATATGGATTAATTAAAGTAAATATAATTATCCATACTTGGATGTTTCACCTTTAATAAAATAGAGTGTAATCATAATTCCCGTAGAGTCAAGTTGAATACGGGATTTTTCATATAATATTTTTACAGTTTCAGAATCTTGCCAAATAAAATTTGTAAAGATAAATCCACTAAAAACAAAATTGTTATGTCTAAATTTATAATCACATTTATATTTTTGTCACTTTTCATTATTTCACCATTTAATGTAACAATTGCGCAAAATAGCTCAGATACAATTTCACAAGATCGTGAATCGATTAGAGTAATGACTTTTAATATTCGCTATGATAATCCTGACGATGGACCCGATGCCTGGCAATACCGAAAAGACTTTGTTGCTAGCATGTTTCGGTTTCATAAGGCAGATATTATTGGTACCCAGGAAGGACGATTGAATCAATTACAGGATTTGGATTCGAGATTATCTGAATTCAGCAGAGTTGGGTTAGGTCGTGAAGCTGGAGAAGATCAAGGTGAGTATTGTGCCATATATTATAGAACCGATAGATTTGATTTGATTGAGACAGGTACCTTTTGGTTATCTGATACTCCGAATATAGCCGGAAGTGTGGGTTGGGATGCACTGTTGCCGCGAATAGTTACTTGGGCAAGGTTTTATGATAATCGGAATGATGAATTGTTTATTACTTTTAATACTCACTTTGATCATATAGGAGTAGAAGCAAGATACCAAAGTTCAATGTTAATTTTAGAAAAAATAGCAGAACTGTCGAATGAAGATCCAGTGATATTAACGGGTGATCTAAATACAATGGAATCTCAAAACCCATATAAGATTTTAGCAGAAGCTGATATGGGTCCGGTTAAATTTGAGCTTTTTGATGGATTTTATCATTCCAAATATGACCACCATGGTCCAACTTCAACGTCAAATGGTTTTAAAGAAATAGTTCCTGGCCGACGGATAGATTACATATTTGTTGATTCAAAATTTTCTGTAATTCAACATGGAATCCTGGCTGATATTCGGGATGGCCACTTTCCTTCAGATCACTTGCCTGTAATTGCTGATGTGGAATTCTTGGATTAGAATTAGGCAAGATGTTTTATTGAATAGTACTAAAAAGTATATATGTAATTTAATTAATGAGTGTCTAAATATATCTATTAGAAGTAAGGTATATTCATATGTATTAATTGAAGAAGGGCAAATATATTATAGTTCGTTATTTGCCAAAAGATTTGATCACATATCTTTTTTACAATATTAAAATTTAAAAAAAGTTTTAAGCAGTATGATAGGATTATGTCAAATGTATAGATTGGTAACACCATACAAAGTATTCAATCTGTCAATTTTAATATTTATCACTTTATTATTAATCACATGTGAACAAAAATCTGAATACGAACTGCTTGTTGATAAAGAACTAGGAAAAGGTATAATAAATGATAGTCTGTTTCTAGGATATTATTTTGGAATGAGTGAAGAGGAGTTTTTTAACCACAGTCGTGATTTGAATAGAAAAAATATTCTTCACGGGGATGCATTTATACGATATAACCTAGATCTATTTGGAAAGGATGTCAGGATGATGTTTTATCCGGAATTTAAGAATGGTAAAATTTTTGTAATGCCGATTGAGGTCATTTATGAAGGCTGGGCCCCTTGGAATAGAGAATTATATTCGGATAGTTTAATCGTTAATCTTGTGGAATTATACAATAGAGATTATAACGCTGAGTTTATTAAATCTCAATTTCCACCATTTAACAGAGAAGTATGGGTTTCCATTGACGGTAACAGAAGAATCACCATTCTAAAAAAAGATGACAGTACTGCATTGGTTCAGTTTCTTGACCTATCATCAATTGAACCTACTGAACATTTTTAGAAATTTATTTGTTTCCAATAATGAGAAAATTTTTAATTGACTTTTCATATTTAGTTGTATTATCGATTATAACGGGTATTCTCCTTTCTAGTTGTACAGGTAATATTGATGAAACAGATACTCTGTTTCATAAACTATCTGCAGAAAGTACAGGTATTCATTTTGAGAATCCTCTTTCATTTGATCCGCATTTTAATATTCAAGTTTATCGAAATTTTTATAATGGAGGCGGTGTTGCAGTTGGTGATGTTACTGGAAATGGTTTTCCTGATATTTATTTGACTGGAAATATGGTTGAGAACCGTCTTTATGAAAATAATGGAGATTTTAATTTTGTGGATATAACTAAATCTGCGGGAGTGGCCGGGAAGGGGAAGTGGTCTACCGGTGTTAGTATGGTAGATATAAACGGGAATGGATTATTGGACATATATGTAACAAATTCAGGTGAACTCGATAATCGAAGGAATGAACTATTCATAAATAATGGTGATGGAACTTTTACTGAATCTGCAGAAGAATATGGATTGGATGATCCGGGTTATTCCATACAAGCGACCTTCTTTGACTATGACAATGATGGTCTTCTGGACTTGTATCTGATTAATAATTCTAATGAATTAATAGGTAGTTTTGATCTTGATAATAATTTAAGAAATGAGAGAGACAAACTTGGTGGAGATAAGTTGTATAAAAATTTGGGTGGATCATTTATTGATGTAACTGAAGAAACCGGTTTACATAGTTCTGTAATTGGTTTTGCTTTAAGTGCTACGGCCTCAGATATCAATCGAAATGGTTTGATTGATTTGTTTGTGGCCAATGATTTTTTCGAGAGAGATTATCTATATATAAATCAGGGAGATGGTACTTTTAAAGAAGTGATATCTGATGATGTAATGCGAACCATAAGTTCTTCTTCGATGGGATCTGATATTGCAGATATTAATAACAATGGTTGGCCTGATATTTACGTGTCTGATATGCTGCCTGAAGAAGATGAAAAAATAAAGAAATCAAGTACATTTGAAGACCTTGCAACTTATAAAAGGAATGTACTATTTGGATATGGTCATCAGATTCAGAGAAATGTACTACAATTAAATCAGGGTGGAGATTTATTTTTTGAAGCTGGACGCAAAACGAATGTGCATGCCACCGATTGGAGTTGGGCTGTTTTAATGGCAGATTTTGATCATAATGGATTTAATGACATTTTTGTCAGTAATGGTCTCCTACACGATCTAACCAACAGGGATTATCTTGAAGAAATAAGCGACCCGAGATTAATTAACCAAATTATTACAGGGGGTGATGTCGACTTTAAACAACTCATTGATAAAATGTCTCCCAATCCAATACCTAACTATATGTTTAACAATGAAGGTAACCTTCTGTTTACGAACCGTGCTAAGGAATGGGGATTGGATACTCCTGGTTTTTCTAGTAGTGCAGCTTGGGCTGACTTGAATAATGACGGCTCACTGGATCTGGTTGTAAATAATGTGGATGAACTGACTTGGATTTATAATAATCAAGCTTCAAAAACCTATCCTGATCGAAGCTGGTTAAAAGTAGAGTTAGAAGGTGACGCACCTAATACACAAGCAATTGGTGCACAGCTTCAAGTATGGTCAGGTGATAAATACTGGTTTCGAGAACATTTTCTTCAACGAGGTTTCCAGTCAAGTGTCGAGCCGGGTTTTCATGTAGGTTTAGGTGAAATTCAAAAAATTGATTCACTAATTGTTCGATGGCCAGATGGGAAAACTAGTTCTATGAAAGATATCGAAGTTCCTGCAAAAGTTTCATTATCTCAAAAAGATGCCAAAAATATACCACCTCCCCCTGCTCCACATCCCATTCTATCAGGCGACATATCTAGTCCCACTGAATCGTTTCATTTAACGGAAACCGATCTTGATGATATAAGCGAATGGTCACATCAAGGGTACAACCATAATGATTTTAATCGTGAAAGCCTACTGATGCGTATGCGTTCAACAGAAGGTCCGGCTCTCTGTATCGGCGATGTAAACGGAAACGGTCTGGATGATATTTATACAGGTGGGGCAAGAGGACAATCAGGTATACTTTGGATTCAGGATTCTAATGGAGAATTTTTAAGTCATCAGCAAGTGTTATTTGATAATGATAAAGACAGTGAAGATATAGACTGTGAATTTTTTGATGCCACCGGTAATGGCGTTGATGATTTATATGTGGTAAGTGGCGGCAACTCATTTTCTACAGGTTCTTCATCATTACAAGATCGATTATACCTTAATACTGGGGAAGGTAACTTTACGAAGTCTTCTCAAACTCTACCTACCTCTCGATATGAATCGGGGTCTGTTGTACGTTCTAATGATTTTACCGGAGATGGGAATATTGATCTTTTTGTGGGGATAAGGTTGGAACTTTTCGCAGTAGGTTTACCGGTAAACGGATACTTATTAGCTGGTGATGGGGAAGGAAATTTTCAGGATGTGACAGAGAAATGGGCACCTGAATTGATAAGAATTGGAATGATTACGGATGCCATTTGGGCTGATTTGACGGGTAATAATAATAATGAGTTGATTGTAATCGGAGAGTGGATGCCCATTCGAGTCTTTACAAATAATGGTGATCATTTTGAAGAAATTACTGATAAGCTGGGCTTATCAGATACAAGTGGTTGGTGGAATGGCATTGCAGTGGGTGATTTGAATGGAAATGGTCGTGTCGATCTTGTGGTAGGTAATCATGGATTAAACTCTATGTTTAAGGCTTCCATAGATAAACCTGTAAAAATGTGGGTCGGAGATTTTGCCCGAAATGGAAGATTCGAACATATACTAACCCGACCTATTGATGGTGATAACTATCCGGTTGCACTTCGGCATGATTTATTGGATGATATTCCAAATCTTAGACAGAAATATCCAACATATGCCAGTTATGCAAATGAGTCGATTAACCAAATTTTCACCAAAGAACAGCTTGATAACTCACTGGAACTTCAAGCAAAAATATTGAGCAGTGTAGTACTTTGGAATAAAAAAGATGGATTTATTATAGAGGAACTTCCGGTAAGGGCACAATTGTCTCCTATGTTTGGAGTACATATGAATGATCTTGACAAAGACGGGCGACCAGAAGTTATAATGGGGGGTAATCTTTTTGATGTAAAACCTCAATTTGGACCCTATGATGCTAGTCGAGGCGTGGTAATGACAGTTTCAGATGAAAAATTAAAGAGCTACCCTCATCAATTTAGTGGAGTTAATGTGCCTGGTGAAATTCGGAATATCAAAACCATTAAAGCAGCCAATGATGGCGAGTATTTAATATTTTCAAGGTTTAATCAAAATCCGGTTATAATGAAAATTGAATAAGTTTTAAAATTTAGTTGATTTTTTATGTTTAAATGATGTTAAAAATCTCTGAAAATTTAATTCGAAAAGTACGGATGTATTTGACAGGTATTGATTACTAAAACCGATATGAAATGAAATCATTTATAATTTCAGGTAGCTTGTTCCAAAAACACACGTCGGTTTTGGGATTTAAATTTGAACAATAATATTGTTATGATGTATAAAAACTTGTTACATAAACTTTTTTTTTATCTCCTTTGTTTTTTCTTAATCACTTCCTGTAACCCTGAGTCAAATAAATCTCAGTTAGAAAAATCTCGTGATGACTTTAATTTTGAAAAAATATGGAGCGTTGAATTTCCTGACGTAGCTATTTATTCGTCCCTCAGAGTTGCTGATTTAAATCAGGACGGAGTGAAAGACTTTGTTTTTGGAGCCGGAAAATCGGAAATGGTACCAACAGAAATTGGCATTATTGCCGTTAGTGGTGCCAGTGGTGAGATAATGTGGACTCTACCTGCCAGAGATGAAATTTTTGGATCAGCAAACTTTTTGGATATCAATAATGATGGTATACCTGATGTTATTATTGGAGGGAGAGGAGCCATTTTATATGCAATTAACGGTAAAACCGGTGAAATTATATGGGAATATTCTCAAGAGAACAATTTAAATGATCCGGGAGAAGAAGGATTATACAATTTCTATAATCCTCAATTTATTGAAGATCAAAACGATGATGGAATTCCTGACATTTTAATATCAAATGGTGGAGATGTTACAATTGCACCAAATGATCCTAACCGTCCTCCAGGGAACCTGATGATTATTGATTCTAAAGTGGGGAATCTGATAGCTCAGGCAGAAGTTCCGGATAGCAAAGAAATATATATGTCAATAGTAGTTTCCAAACTACATAAAGATGAAATGGGTTATACTGTCATTTTTGGTACTGGGGGTGAAACATTGGGAGGGGGTTTATACAGAACAACTCTAAGCGAGATAATAAATCAGGATTTATCCAATTCAGTATTATTGACTAGCAGCGAAAATCATGGATTTGTTGCACCACCACTTTTAATAGATTTGAATGATAACGGTTTCTTGGATATTGTAGCAAATAGTGCTGAAGGTAAAATAATTGCAATAAGCGGTAAAGACAATTCAATATTATGGGAAAAGAAAGTAAGTAATACCGAAGTTTACAGTACAATTGCAGCAGGTAACTTTGTAGATAATAATAGAGTGGATCTTTTCACTAGTTATTCAATTGGTAAATGGCCGGTACTACGAGATAATTTACAATTACTGATCAGAGGTGATTCAGGTGAAATTATATCACAAGATACGTTGGGCATCTATCAAACAGCAAGTCCAGTGGTTACTGATTTTAATAATGATGGGTATGACGATGCATTAATGAGTTTGAATATTCATAAAAAACAGTCCGACGGTTCATCTGTCTTGGTGAATAAACTTATGGTTTATGATTTTTTTAACAATGATATCTATCAAATCCACGTATCAGAACCGGGTGCAAATATTGCCTCAACTCCCTGGATTGGAGATCTTGATAATAATGGGAAATTAGACATCGCATATCCTGTATTGACATTGGTATACTCACAAGCACAAGACGATAATGTGTATTTCGGCGTGAAAGGTTTTAGAGTTAATCTTCTCCGCTCTCAAATAGATCTAAAATCAGAAATTAAGTGGGGATCTTATATGGGGAGTAAGTATAATGGTATTTATGCTAATTGACTGTGGTGTCAAAAAAATATAACTATCTTATTTGGGCAACCTTAATATTCAGATATATCTGTAGTTCCTTTTCAAAAGAGTGCCAAGATACCATACTGAGAACTTGCTAAAAGTACTAGCTTGAGTTTTTGAACTGCATATTTATAGTGGAAATTGAGTCAAAAGATTTTCAATACATATTAATAGATTCAGGAATATATCAGCTTAACATATAGTAAGATTTAATTTCAATTATTTTTTCGTTGGCATTAGCTTTCATGAAGCTTTATAAATTCCGTGGGGGTCAATCCTTTTAAGGATTTAAACTGACGATTAAAGTTAGAGATATTATTAAAACCTGAGCTGTAACAAACTTCAGAGATATTAAAATCTCGCTCAATTAATAATTTACATGCATAACCTAATTTAACTTCATTAACATACTGTATAAATGTCTTTTTGTGAACTCGTTTAAAATATCTGCTGAAAGAAGATGAATTCATGTTAGCTAATTCGGCAGCACGATCTAAACATACACCTTCTGTAAAATTGTTCATGATATAATCGTAAACTGGCATAATTTTGCTATTTTTATTCTTTTGAAAATTATTTACATATCCGGCACTAGAAAGAAGCTTATAATTCTCTTGTTTAGATAAGTCTTTTAAAACATTCAAGAGGCTTATAACTTTTTCGAACCCTTGTAAATCATTTATTATTTTAATTGCCTGAATATTATGTTTATTTGATAAAGATTTAAATAAAATTCCCCGGCTGGCTATATTGAATAGATCTTTGATAAATGACATTTCAGGAATATTTGAGAACCCCTCTGCAAAATCTTCGTGGAAATGAATGACATGATTTCTTGCCTTGATATCTGAAATCTTGTTGGTACAATCTTGATCATGTAACCATAAGTGAGGTAAATTTTTTCCAATTAAGACAATTTCTCCGGGTTTAAACCTTTCAATATGATCTCCAATGAATCGTGTTCCTTCGCTTTCTAAAATTGCCACTAACTCCAGTTTTGAATGATAATGCCATATGTTTAGTAAGCTCTTATATGTATGACTTTCCATATTAAACGACTGGTATTGGACAATAGAACGGTTGATTAGTTTTGCTTTCATAATGCCGTAGAAATTAATATAGAAATAAATTACCTAATAGTATTTTGTTAAATATTCCTCTTTTTTTAAAAAAATACAAAATAAATATCAGATAAAATTTAGAAGACTTTAAGCAAAATTTATCTAATCTATTCTTACTGATTGGCTATATTTTCATGATGTTCGAAAATATAAACTTTATCTCCAAACAGATAAACGCAAATTCTGTAATTAATAATGTATAGATTCGTTTAAAAGTAGCACTGGCTAAAAGTCTGCTGAAATCCAGTAGGTAATTGGTTCGGACAATTTGATCACATCTTTAATTTATTTCTCATTGTTGGATTCGAAGGAATCTTGTATCTTAAACCAACACAATAAATTGGATTTTACTATAATGCTCGAGTATTAAATAGTCATTATTTTTTAATGTACTGAATAGTACAAGTGCAAAATTATATAATCTAGCATTGTGAGAAGAACTTAAATGCATAGTCGGAACATGCTCATCTTAAATGTGAAGAAGGGATCAATTTATCTGAAATAATTTGTAAGAATATTTCGTTTGTAAATTTACATTTAAAAACCTTTGATATTTTCGCTGTTAAAATTAGCTTTTCGATTTAAGTAAAATGATTATAATTTTAAATGTCTATTATACTTATAGATCAGTAAGCTGAATAGTTAACATATATTATCAATATTTAAGAAAATTTGACTAGTCTTAAACCTCAGAAAATTAATTGAATGATATTTAATTCTTATAATTATTTTTTCAATAAACACATTATATCATACTTAATTCTTATTGGTTTTATTGTAATATTCTCTGCCTGTGGAAATAATTCAAAGGATTTTACAGAACAACAACTTACTATAGAAAGGGCAAAAGATGTTTGGGCGTTTAGATCGATACTAGATTCCAGAATAAGAATGTTAAGCATTGGGCTTAATGATGAGTTATGGGTGGCTTACAGCACTGAAACGGGTTCTTTTTATAAAGCTTGGGATGAAGGGGTGCAATTGGGCGGATCTGTTTATGGTAGCAGTGGACAGCCGACAACAAAAGGTAATATTTTTCTGAAAGAGCCGGAAGGTAATCCGTGGGTGATTATTCATGATGAACAGGAAATAACTCCTGAAATCAACTATAAAGGTCATACAATTATTGATGATCATATTACCCTGAAATACGAACTCATATTTGATGGCAATAGTATAGAGATAGAAGAACAGCCTGAGTATTATAAATTACCAAGAGAACGGAGAGGTTTAAAAAGAGAATTCAGAACTTCTAACATGCCAATGGATATTCAGTTGGGATTAAAGGTTCGACTGAGTTCAATAACATCAGAAAATGATATTTATACTGACGGTTTGTTTAGTTCAATCCGAGAGGAGTCAGAAATAGTTTTAGGCGGAGAATATAAAATTATTTATGGTACACTTTTTCTAAATAACAACGATGAAACTCATTTGTCTGTTGCAATTACGCCCAAACCTGTTGTTGCCGAAGAGGATGGGGAAGAGGAAAAAACATATCAAGAGATTACTGTAGGGATGATGGAAAGTTACGGATGTAATACCTGTCATGGTCTAGCTAATGACGCACTCGGACCCGCATATATGTCAATTGCGGAAAGGTATGAAAATACATCAGAAACCCAAGGAATATTGGAGGCTAAAGTAAAAGAGGGTGGTTATGGTAACTGGGGCGAAATTGCAATGATTCCACACCCCAACATACCAGAAAATGATGTAACAAGATTGGTTTCTTACATTCTGGACTTAGACACCGGAGATGAGCGCGCTACTGTAGAATTTATGCCAGAGTCAGAGCATACTTTTGAATTTCAGAATAAAAGTGAGGGATCCTTATTTGATTCTGGTGAAAATATGGGAGTTGCCTTCAATATTTATCAGTTGGATTTTCCGCTTTATGGCGTACCTCAAATAAGAGATGATATGACACCTCAAAAATCGGGAGTTGCAAATATTTTACACGTCTACCAAAGTGATTATGAATCACATTTTTCTGAGTTTGAACGTAATTTTGCAATACAGGCAAAAGGGTTCTTAAATATCAGTGAAGACGCTGAAATCGACTTACGTTTGGCAAGCAATGACGGCTCCAGAATTTATATCAATGGTGAAATGGCTGTAGAGACTGTAGGAAATTGGATTGATGTTGAGGCAGAAGAAACTCTTTTTTTGGAAGCAGGTAAACATCCATTTGTATATGAATTTTACGATCGTGGAGGAGAAAAAAAATTCTCCTTACAATGGCGCCTAAATGGTGAGAATGAATATTCTGTAGTTCCACCTGAAGTCTTTACTTATAGTGGTTCAGATATCAAAGAGTCAAAACCACTGACCGAAATAAGTAGACCGGAATTGGAACCAACAATTGGTGATAAGTCTTCGTTGGTTGATGTACATCCCAGCTTTGATTTAAGTCAGGCAAGGCCTGATCATTTTCATCCTAAAATATCAGGGATGGATTTTATGTCGGATGGTCGAATGGTTGTAAGTACATGGGATTCAACTGGTTCGATTTATATGTTGGAAGGAGTACAGGGAGATAATCCGGAATCCATACAGGTAAAAAGAATTGCAGCGGGTTTTGCTGAACCATTAGGATTAAAAGTAGTGGATGATGAAGTTTATGTTTTGCAGAAACAGGAGTTGACAAAATTGATCGATCTGAATAATGATGGAGTGACTAATGAATACAGAAATGTAAATAACGAGTGGACAAGCACCGATAATCATCATGAATTTGCTTTTGGTTTAGTTTACAAGGATGGTTATTTTTATGGAGCACTTTCTGTAGCCGTTGAAGGTCCGGGACCGAGTGCGCCGAACCAAGCTCCTCATAGGGGGAAAGTATTTAAAATTTCTAAGGAGGATGGAACTATTTCATATATAGCGGATGGTCTCAGAACCCCAAATGGCATCGGTTTTGGAGTAGATAACGAGATATTTATTGCTGACAATCAGGGGGACTGGTTGCCCGCAAATAAAATTATACACCTTCGAGAGGGTGCTTTTTATGGGAATATGGCAGTCGTTGATTCAAATGAATCATCAGAAGTATCGGAAATGCCACCTGTAGTATATCTGGAACATGACAAAATTGGTAATTCACCCAGCCAGCCAGCACCTTTAAATGTTGGTCCCTATCAAAATCAAATGATCCACGGAGATGTGACACATGGAGGTATAAAACGGGTATTTGCCGAGAAGGTCGATGGTGAATATCAGGGAGCTGTATTTCGGTTTTCTCAGGGGCTTGAAGCTGGTGTAAACCGCCTTATTTGGGGGCCGGATAATGCCCTTTATGTTGGAGGTGTTGGAAACGGTGGAAACTGGGGGCAATATGGAAAATTAAGATATGGCCTGCAGAAGATGACTTATAATGGAGAGTCTACATTTGAGATGCTTGCAGTTCGTGCCAAATCTGTGGGAATTGAAATAGAGTTTACCGAGCCACTTAGAACAGGAGTTGGAGAATCAATAAATGATTACACTATAAAACAGTGGTGGTATCTGCCAACAGCAAATTATGGTGGTCCAAATATGGATGAAAAAGAACTGGATATAGAAAATATCCGGATTTCACCAGATCGAAAGAAAGTAACACTAGAACTGTCGGAAATGAAGAAAGGGCACGTGATTTATATCCGGCTTAACAGAGATACAATGATAAGCACAGATGGTAAAAATTTATGGACTACCGAGGCATGGTATACCATGAATAATATTCCTGACTGAGTTAATTAACTAATTATAAAAAAAAGTTTGAACTATGTTTAAAAAATTTACTTGCAGGCAGATACTAATGTTTTTAATCTGCTTTATTCCTCTCGTTGGTAATAATATATTTGTAATTGGACAATCAAATTTTACTGTCACCGATCCTATTCCAACAACTGAATATTCTTATCCTTTTGGTGCTGCTGACCAGACTCAAAAACCTCAAGATTTGTCTCAGTTTGGGTATGTCGAAGAGGAGTACTTTGTTAGCGGGTTAGCGAATGTTTATAATTGGCCAGCTCGTGGAGAATTAGAAGTTAAAACTGCGGATGCACCCTATACAACTCGAATTCTTATTCGCAGACCTAAAGAGGAAAGTGATTTTAGTGGAAATATTATTGTGGAGATGCTCAATCCATCAAATCTATTTGACCTTAATATTGGCTGGGCAATATCTCACACTCAAATGTTACGTAATGGAGATGCCTGGGTTGGTATTACTGCAAAACCAATTTCTGTTGTATCTCTGAAACAATTTGATCCTGTTCGTTATGCGTCTTTGTCATGGAAAAACCCTCTCCCGGTTAACCATCCTGATAACTGTGAAATTGAAGAGAGATTTTTTAATGATACAGTTCAAGAGACTGAAAATGGTTTGATATGGGATATCAATACACAAGTTGCAATGTGGTTACGCTCCAACTCCGAAAGTAATCCATTTCTTTATCGTAATGATTATTCAGCTGCAGAAAAAATATATGGTTGGGGATTTTCACAAACTGGCAGTTTTTTATATACCTATATTAATGCATTGCATCCGGAAGTCACAAAACAATACGGCAAACATTTATTTGATGGATATATTGTAGCTGTGTCTAGTCGCCCTGCACCGATCAATCAATGCGCAGAAAGGATTAGTTCAGATGATCCACGCCAGCCAATTAAGAACGTTGGGGTTCCTGTTATTCATATAATGACCCAATCTGATTATTTGTCTGGTATTGAAGCTCGCCAACCGGATAGTGATGAACCAGGTAATGAATTTCGACATTATGAAATAGCAGGATCTGGACATGCAACACCTGATGAACTATATTGGGGTCCAAAACCTGATGATTTGATTAAAGCCGAACGATCGGTTCCTCCACTTGAATGTAACGAAGGAC
>Ga0222634_1000437_pt1 | contig 20083 bp, 30 predicted proteins | sample AntAcemetageno50_FD_179807 | JGI IMG/M metagenome (GOLD analysis project Ga0222634, IMG submission 179807) | Saline water microbial communities from Ace Lake, Antarctica - #50 | ecosystem: Environmental > Aquatic > Non-marine Saline and Alkaline > Saline | place: Antarctica: Ace Lake | collected...
GAAGTTCCGTGATTTTCTCGTCATTTCAACTACAAACATGTCAATATCACCCAACAAAAAGGAATTTCTCTGTCACATTGCGGGTGGTCTCAGTACCCTGATGAACGGTTCAATGTTAGCTGACGAGATTTATACCAGCCAAGACGATGATATTGAGGTGTACATCAAGGACAATTTACTCGAAGGGTCAACATTCTATGAAGATAGTTTTTATGGAGTCATGGAGACCATAGATGACCAAACCCTCAAAGAACTACTGAAGTATTTTGATGATAGAGACATGGATATATCACGTGTATACATCGAGAGCTGCCTAGGCTGGAGTGACCTCCCCGAAGAACTCCAGAAGTTTGCGGAAGCCATTGACTATAAAGAGATATGCACATTTGAAGACTTCCTAGAACTATAGATTTTAATACATATACTCACAGTGCTTCATTTAAAGATAATTCTTTTGATACGATAATATATGACTTTCAAACCACCGGGCTGTGAAAATATAGATTTCAGAAAGGGTGTAGTGAGGACGTCCAGGCCGTGGAATAAACCCAATGTAGACTTATTTCACAAGTGGGTTGCGATTGTCAAACGTTACATCATCGAACATCAAATACCTATAAACCTTTACGTATGTGGTAAGTTTCTAGAAAATCCGCAATTGACATGGGACATCGATGTTATTCTCAGTCATAGAGATATTAGGAAATTTGACATAGGGAAACTAAAAAAAATTAGAGATATTAGGAACTATGGAATGCAGCTCGGATTTGATAAATTTAACCTACTCATCGACATGGCGTGCTATCTACCGTTCGATGATAAGGGAACATTCTGGTACTCAGCAGAATCATATATAAAACACGGAAAGGTACGTAGCCAGGTCCTATACACGTTTGATAAAATTTACGAAGGTGGCGAAATCATACAGGATTTTAACACAGAGTATGATACATCTACAAAACAGGTGTGTGAAAACCTTTTCATGGTTTCCAAGACATCACCATCAGACAAACACGTCAATCGGATTAAAAATGGTGTCATGTACATGGAACCTCAATTAATATTATGAAGATTTACCTTCCGCCGGGTCTGCGCGCGCGGAACCGCGCGGTCGCGCTCGGGGTGGTGACGGGTTTGGCAGCGCCTGGGCGATTCCTCCCCGAGGGCGACCGCGCGCTCGGGGTGGTGACGGGTTTGGCAGCGCCTGGGCGATTCCTGCTATTGATTCGAATTATTCCTGCCGTCCGCTGAGCCTCGTAGTCTGTGTTAGCTGCGTTATGTTTAATCCTCTTAACATGGTTTTTATTATTTAAATCTGCTTGTGCAGCGTTGTTAGCAGTCTGTTTGTTATTATAATCGTTCTGTTTGTTATTTTTGTCTGTTTGTGCAGCGTTCTTAGCAGCGTTCTTCTGATCTTTTATAGTGTTAAGATTGTTTTTGTGATTGTACCAATTATTCCGATCAGTATTTGCATTATTCATATTCCTTATAGCGGTTGCCTCGGCGGCTACAGCACTGTTAAGAGTTCTCTGAGCCGCAGCCTTTTTATTGTTCTTATCATCTCTATCTCGACCCGCCGCATTCTTAGCTGCCACGGCCGCATTCTTAGCTGCCACGGCCGCATTCTTAGCTGTCTCCGCTGCAGCTTTATCAGCTAGTGCAGTTCGTTCTTCTATGACCTTTGTATTCACCAGTTTTTGAGCAGCAGCTTGGTTAGCCTTTTCAGTCGCTTCCACCGCTTTCTTCGCATCCAAGTCTAACAATGCACTTTTTTTCTTCTGTTCAGCGACAGATTGTTCGCGAAGCTTGTCATCATACGTCCGCTTTGCAGCTTTCAGTTTCTTTTCGCTATCCGCAACCTTTTTCTTCAGGGGTGCAAGATTTGCATGCAAGGCCAATATCGCCACTCGCATTTTCTGTGCTTCGAGATTTTTCTTATCTTCATCTGTAGCCCCTGATGGCATAACATACGTCTCGACAGTTTCACCCGTCGTAGGTGTTTCGGGTAATATCATTTCCATTGAAAGATCACCACCACCTGTTAAACATTGCGTACTATAATCCCCACTAGCATCTTTCAATGCACACTCACCACCTGTCCACTGAAATGCCGGTAGCGTCGCACACACCGTTTCATCTATCACTCTATCGACATACACCTTCTCAACACACTCACCCCCAATCCAGTCAAAAGATGCGAGCGTTGCGCACGTGGCTTCATCCAGTCCACCTGAATATTCATCACCCCCTTTACCACCCCCGGCATTCACATCAATCCCAGCCATCATGAGTGCCATCTCAGTTTGTTCCATTGTAAACTTACGGAACCCATTTGCCTGATCCTCACTAAATTTGGCAACCTCATTAGCGACTGCAGCTATATCATTACCAACGTCCTCACTAAACTCGGCAACCTCATTAGCAGCTCCTTCAACCCAATTACCGACATCCTTCGCGTGATCAACCGCCCCATCATATGCATCACTCGCAATATTGGCAGCGCCTTTTGCCGCACCGACCGCTGTATCAGCAATCGCTTTCCCGGCGATCGCTGCATTCTTTTCAGCAAACTTCGCTGTCGCGTTCGCAGCTTTCGCGGTAAAGTCGGCCGTCGCGTTCGCAGCTTTCTTGACCCAGGGAGGCATATTACGGACGGCAGTGTTAAACGTAGTTGTCGCAGAGTTTGCAGTCGCGTTTGCAGCATTTACAGCGGCGGCACTCGTATTCTTCCATGCTGTTTTCGCACCCTTGTCTACCGTCTTTGCAGTTGCTGTCGCAGCCTTTGCGGTCCATGTAGCAGTGGCACTTGCAGCATCTGCAGTTGCGTTTACAGCTGCAGTTGTAAGCGTCCCTAAGGCATTAACTGCACCACTTAACGCCCTTGATGCTGCGTTAAAGGCATTGTTCGCGTTATTAAAAGTTTTTTGAGCGGCTGCGGCTAAATCAGACGCTCGGTTCGCCGCATCTATAGCTAATTTAGCCGTGGCTTTAGCCGCATCTTCAGCCGTATCAACCACATCGTTCGCAAAGCCTTCGAGAGCTCTATTCAGTTTGTGATCGTGGTACCAGTGATACTCCCGTTTAGGAAATAGCCACGTTCCAACCTCACCCATATCTATAGTATATTTATATAAAAATTACACGGTTACACCTTCTTCTATAACAGGCACTCTAGTTTTACACGAAACTTTAAACATATCTAATATATTACCGTTTTCTAATCTCTCTCTAGCCTCCTCTTCAGTTTCCACCCCAGTACCCAAAACAGATTCTCTAGCCTCAGCGGTTGATAATGCGGCGTCGGCATCCGCCTGTATCTGTTCTGTATCTGATACGAGAGCTTTTGCAGTATCAGCAGAAGTTTCTGCAGCTTCTGTAAGAAGTCTATCCTGTTCCGTTTGGTCAGCCGCCTGTTGCGCAGTGAATGCAACTTCGGTCACACGAACCTCTTCGGCCGTTTCTTCTATAAACTTAGCTTCGTCTAATACAAGTTGTGCTTTCAGTTCATCTTCTTTACGTTGATCTTCGGTAAACCCCGTTTGTGCAGCTTCATCAATAGAAGCCCTCTCAGTTTCCAAGCGTTCCAATTCAGAGTCCTGCTGTTCTCTAAGTTTTATCACGTCATCATCCATCTGCGTCTGCCGTCGTGTCTCTTCCAGTAACAGGGCCGCAGACTCGGCTTCAACTGCTGAACGAAGTTCTTCTATTTCAGCTAGACGTGTTTCTTGATCGAGTCTCATCGTTTCCGTTTCAAGCTTTTGCTGTTTCACTTCTTCGGCAAGTGCAGCTTCTAACTCTCGTGTAGCATTTTCTTCCACCTCGCGTTTAATTTTAGCATTTTCCGCGGCGACTTCAGCTTTTTGTATCAGCACCCTTTGCTCTTCCAGCGCCTTCTCATTCGCGATCACGGACGCTTGTTCCTGTTCGTTACGCATCGCCATTTGTTTTTCGAGTGTGATTTCCATTTCAAGTTTCGCTGCAAGTTCTACAGCTCGCTTCCTCTTAATCAGTTCAAGTTTACGGGCAATGTCAGCTTTACGTTGGGTTTCAGCCAGCATTTCAGCACGTGCCACCTTTTGAGCTGCCATTGCCACCATTTTAGTACGGAATGCAGCCGCGCGTAAGTCTCGTTCTCGTTGCATCTTTTGCGCTCTCTCTGTAGCGACTCTTATTTTTTCTTCGGTTATACGTCGCTTTTCAGCCAGTTCTGCTGCTAGCTGAACCGCTTCATCAGCTTTCTTTTTCTCTCGCTCTTCGTGCAAACGCTGCATTTGTCGAATTTTTTCATCAGCATCCTGTTGTTTTTTCATAGCTTCTTCGCGAATGGCTAATTCTGCAAATTTTTTAGCATTCAATTCATCTAATTTACTCTTATTAATTGCTATACGCTCCTCTGTTTCCTGTCGCTTTAATGTAGCACTACGTTTGATGGCGTTTGCAATATCTGCAACATTACTCTTTTCAGATGCCAATACTGTTTTCATGGCCAATTCTACTGAGCCATTCATGGGTAATGATACAGGTACCTTGTCGGTCGTAGATTTGCGTGAATAAAATAAAAATATCACACCTACTATAATCAATACAATCACTGTTACGACGATTGGTGTCGACATGTATTTATATATTGTAATTTTATAATTATCACGTTTGATCCGATTAAGCAATCCAGTATATGAAATGCTTGACAGGGTGTTACCTTTACCATCATATAGTTACTATTGCGATGTCATTGATTGTTCTATTTCTTTCATCACTTTCTCCTGTGCCTCGGAAGTCGTGGAAGATTTCAAGCGCTCCCCCAATTCCCGTGCCTTTCCAATCTTGACTATCGACGTATCGAGGTCACTAAGTAAGTTCGCCTGGACGCGTAAATTCATCGCGAGCGTAGCCTTCTCTATAGCACTTTCCATTTCTGTTCCAAGAGCGGTTAATGCATCAAAGTCGTATTTTTTCGGGTCACCCGCGTATAACTTATTTTTCTTAGCGATCACGGCTTTCACTAAAGCGATGGCTTCCTTATAAGCTTTTATCACTTTGGGTTGAGCTGTCTTGATTTTTTCGCTATACTGCGTTTCTGACATTCTTTTATTGTATACCAATAAAATTTTACATGGCCATGGGACCCGGAGCCATCATATTCATCTGCTCATCCTCTTCGACCATGGGTTCGCTCTCGACCACGGGGGTCTCCTCCTCCGGCTGTGTAATAAGCCCCTGTACAGTAGGTGTGGAGGTCATTTCATTCATCAATTCCTTGAGTTCATCTTCCAACGCCTCAGGGGATTCGTACCCCTCGCTAAACTTCAAGTAGCCAAGTAGGGATAAAACGATCATAACAAACACCATTGATCCTACTGAAACAATCAGATGGGAACGGTTCAGTTTCATGGGGATCTTCATATTTTTATATATCAATATTTTTTTTCTACTGTTATATTAAATGCAATTACGCCCCTTAACGAGTGTCCTGTCAGAAGCCACTGTGATTGGTGTTATGAATTTACTCATATTCATGTTATTAAATCGTCTATTTAAATTATCTACACCCGTCAAACTATTTATTGGAGGGGCTCTTATTCACATAGCGTTCGAGTATTCTGGTGGAAATGAATGGTGGTGTAAATCAACTTATTGACACTCATGATATCGTTGTATACAATCGTCGTATCTTACAGTGAGAATGTTAATCTGATTTGATAAGTTATACATCTGCTCACGCACATCGTCGTTATATCTCAGTAAGTATTCACCGAAAAATGCTCGTTCATCTGAAAATGTATATTGTGGGTAACTATCGGTTACAGCTTGAAGTGTATACTCGGGAACGTGTAACATTCTACACTCACAAAATTGCTTTACCGCCTCACATCTAACCCACGTCGTGATATTACACCGGTATTTCAGATTTTTGAACCTGCGTTTCGCATGTTTCAAATGATCATCGAGTATTAGATATTCCTGGTGTATCCGCGTACGTTGTAATTCAAGATCAAGTATAGATCTACCACTAGGCACCCTTTCTTCAAACTGGAGTGTCGCGTTATCAAAAACATCGAGTTCTTGTCCCGGTAATACAGGTTGAAACGGTACCCGTTGTCCGGTTATCAGGGGGTGGTCAAGAGGGTCTGTTTCCACCACGCGATTGTGAACTACTGCATACACATTGTCACCCGCAGACCATTCACCGTCTGTATCGTCGCCTTCATCTTCATATGTGAGATCTATATCACTCTCACTCTCACTTTCTTCACCCTGTGGGTTCTTAAGGATCTTAAATATATTCTTCAAATTAGTACACATTTTGAGATACGCACCTTCTGGAAATAATTTAACATGCTCGTCAATTATTCCCATGAGCTGTCTGACATCTTCCATATTTGTTAATTAATCTTATTTTAAGAGTATCGACTTAAGCATAATATATTACAATTTACAGTATCTACGAATGACCATTCTGCACTACAAAGTTCGCCTCTGCTATAAATGTTTCGTGTGCAACAGCCCTCGCGACTAATGCAAGGTCAGTTTCGGTCATTTCATCCGTGTTACCACGCATCCTAACGCCTTCCCATTCAGTTACATTTGTCGTAGATGCAGGTAAAGTTGCTTCATAAGGAAGGCTATAAAAATCCCTGTCATATACGGGGAGGTTCTCGTTCACACCGGTTTCTTCACTGACCCAAAGGGGTTGATTTTGGTCAAGAAGAAATGAAGGTGGTCTCACGCGTTCTCGCAACTTCTTGATGGTATCACACATTTGCAAATAATCCCCCTCCGGGATGTTTTCAGTGTTCTTATCAACCAGTTCCATGAGTTTATGAAAGAGATCCATTTTGGGTGCACAAAAAGTATGTGTAAGTGGTGAATTGGGTGAGCGTGGGCGCATGAAAATTTACAATGCTCATTACAACTTAGGTCATATTTAGGTCTATATGCGACATCGATGTCATGGTTACCGATGCCCTGATATGCAAATACCGTTCCTGATATTCATATACATTCGCTGTTATATCACGTTCAGCGTCATAAATTATATCATTTACGAGCATCGCGATCTGGTTATTCAATGCATGCGCGCGTGTACCGGTATGTGTATTCATTTTCGATTTGAAATGCGAAATTAACCGCTCACATTTCAAAAGAAGTACAGTCATATCAGAATCATCATGTACATAACTTACCACCTGATTATATGGATCATGTATAACTACATCCTCATCACATTGATTTTGTGTAAATATATATGCACCGTTGTGTATTTTTTTTATTCTTGGATTGACGAACGAAGTAATAATCGATCCGATGATTTCAAACATTTTTTGATCGGTGCAGTAGGTACTACCTGTTCTTGTGATAATACTTGACCCCAGATAACTCGTTGCACGTCTGGACACAGGGGTCGTGTAGCCTGACAGAATGCGACTGCGAATTCGTGGGAATATAAGTTCGCACTGAACATCACGTTTCTTTAACAGTTTCTGATTTTTCTTTCTGATTTTCTCGACTTAGGTGTCGTTGGATTTTCATATACTGGAGATCTACATCGAGACTAAACCTGAGCGGAGCGTCTACGAGAGCCATCTTAACCCATTTAAACGTATTGAGCGTGTACACGGGAGCATACATGTACGCCGTGGTGAAAAATGAGAGGATATACACCTTTACATTGCTTGATATCTCGTTCATGTATTTGCTGATACGGTGGTTGTGCACTTGCGGTGGAATATACTCACTCCCACTTTCACTTTCACTTTCACTTTCGGCGTCATAGTCAGTACCGTTCATTCTATTTTAGTATTCATCATATTGTTTATACTCGTTTACTATTAAATGATTAATCTCTTTTCATTACCGACAACGAGATCAGTGTTCAATGTAATCGCATGACCCGCATCGGCGAGGCGTTTACAAAACGAAGCGTCATCCGGTAATACCTGAGAGATGCTCTTATCCCCAACTTCATGTACCTTCACGGGGTAATTGAAATACGGGTGTACGAGGGATTCGATAACACCCTTCTTACACGCCATAAATCCCATACTCGAATATTCAACTTCGACGTGTTTAATCTCCTTATCGAGTGTATCAAGCTTAATATACTCGTACATACCATTTTCATTGAAATACGCATCATCAAGCTTACGAACGGCAGAGATACTCTTCATATCAGGTAACCTATGCACACCCGAAATGACGGGATATTTATCCGTGTCTTCAATCAATTCAATAACTTGCTTTGGCGAAAAAATGATATTCGAATCGATCGTAACCCATACGTCATAATCAACCTTACCATCGAAAGGTTTCTGATCATCACCACGAGTGTTGTCAAGTCCTAATGATTTCATTCGAGTGAATGGTGTGTATTCAGAATAATCACTCGTGAGCGCAACCTGATACCCCTGTTGCGTGAGCTTCAATAGGGTTTCAGACCACCCCATAAGAAATGCAGATGAATACTCTTTACCAGGTAAAGCGATGATAACTTTTTTAAGAGGTTGTGTAGAACTAGGAGTAGCCATTGTATTTATATATATTAAAAAAACTTTAAGTCGGTTTACCAAGCTTGCTATGCACGTATTCGCAAAACTTTCGGAGTTTTGGTTCGATTTCATTTTTCCACGCACCCACATCCCTTTCGATAGTCACAACACCCGTTGGGCTATCAAATTGACATTTATCAACACCCAACATCTCCATCAACACATGCGATCTCATAACATCCGCACTAGTGATCGTAGTATTTGCGTGTTCAATATGTTGCTTTACGTTTAAGATCGTTAGACCCCCATCATCACCAGTGACGATATCGCCTATTCGCCCATATAATTCGTATGTTGTTCCACAAATATCAAACATAGAATATCTACACTCACGTTTATCAAGCTGTGTATATTCTCGAACAGTAAGTTTACTGTATAGAATGTCCCCGATATACTCAAACAAAAGTGCCAATTTATCTTTACTCAATCGACATTTCGAAATGAGTTGAACTTTAATCGCATTCAATTTCATTTCCAAATCGCGAGTTCTACGAGATTGAAACTGTATCGCAGTATCTACCATAACACGCACAAACGGTTCAGCTGTTGCAATCTGTTCAACAATACGTTCACGATCAATACCACCGGACGTTTTTCGAACATAAGACGCGCGAATACTCTTCGCGATATCAACTGGCTTGGTGAACCATATTTTACCAGTAATCGCTGGAACATCGCTCACATCTATCGAAATTTTATCAATACCGATTTTTTTACAGTTGAATTTGATATCTCTCACGACAGAGTATACAAGTCCACATGCACGCGAATCTTCCAACGCATCGTGTGCTCGGAATACATCACCCGTTATATATTTATACACGGTTTCCAGTTTATAGTTTGCAGTGTCAAAGAATGCACCCCTCGATAAATCGAGTGTACACACAAATTTCAACCGCTTGAATGGTTCTACCGATAAACCATACCGGTAACACTCACTGAACAATACATTCTTATCGAAACTTGCATTATGTGCAACAAGTGTATCCACTCGCGCACTTTTAATGACATCTACAAATTTATCGTAGACTTGCACAAACGGTAACCCTCTCTGCAACGCCTGAATGTGTTTAATTTTATGTATATGTGTAGCACCCATCGTATCTTCGTCGTGTGACCCTAACGTAAACCCATCTGGATATACGAGTGAATGATACGTAGACAATTCTCGACCGTGTAGCGAAAAGTGAACAGCTGCGATTGAAGCCATTCTACATTCACCAAAGAGGTGATAGTTTTCAGGTGTAACTCCCCCCGAGATACTCGGGGGTTTACCAGATGTTTCTGTATCCCATGCAATGTAGCCCATCTTATGTTTTTGTAATGAATATTCTTTATATATGTGACAACTTAAGTTCTATTCATCTTCGTCGTATACTTCTTCCCCACCTTCTTCTACAACCTCATCTGCATCACCTTCCCCATCTTCTTCAACGATGGCTTCATTTTCTTCTGCATCATCCTTAGTAGTTTCATCCTCATCCTCTTCGACTTCAGTATCGAAAACTTCAACATCCTCAACGACGACAGCGACAGCTTTTTTTACAACCTTCTTCTTCGACGTCGTAGATTTATCAAAAATCTTCTCGATGATTTTCTCCAACACTTTGACGTAGTCTTGACGCTTTTTTTGGTTAATAACCATTTTATTTAGAAACTTTTCTGAATACCCAAGCGCTTTACACGCAGCTAAAATCACTTTAAATGGTGGGGCCTTACCCTTCGAATAATACGTTTTCCAAAAACTCACGAAATTTGTAACTAATTTTATACGAACCTTACCAGATTTCAATATATTCAATCTCAAGTATACTTTATCTAAGAAATCAACCAGACATTCATTCTCCGTTTTGTTCAAACTTCGTGCAGTAGCTTCTATAACATCCGGGTCCTTATAAGGAACATCGTAGTATACATAATTACGTTTCAACATTCGTTTATACTGCTCAACATTCTGATAACCGAATCTTGCCTCGCGTACTGGTCGTATCGTGACACTGTGGTTCTTGATCATACCATTCACAAAACCCCCATCGACTTGATACTGTGCATTTATAACTGGTGAAACGGGTACGCGTTTAAGCGGGCGTTTCAGCATTTATATTATTATTAAAAAAAATTTACTTAAGTATACTTTAGACCTTGCCAATACAATAATCCAACTCACACCCGATAACATGATGCGCCTGAAAATTTTGTAGAGCGCTGTATGGTCCCCAAATCTCAATGACACTACGTTTTTTATCATACCAGATGTAAGCAAGACCTAAAAACTTGGTGAGCCAATAGAAACGTTTACCATTCTTTCCCATAAACTTAAACAATTCATCTTCAGTGTACGAGGACACGTCCATCTGACTGTAATGGGTGTTGGGAGGCGTATAAGGTGCCATGTTTTACTTATACATCTATATGATATCCGTTTTAAGTAGGTTTATTACGCACCACAAGAACTGCAATATCCTTCTTTACCACCCTTGTCACAATTACAAGGTTTTCCGTATGTTTGGTTACCCGACCCACATTTAGCACAGTACCCCTCTTTTTTGATTCCCAAAGCCGGCATGCGTCGTCCCGTTTTAGGCCCAGCGGCAGCCTTATACCCTTCACGTTTACCACCACACATATATGTTTCTTTCTGTGTAATCTTGAATACAGCGAGGATAACTAGGATGGCCAATATGGCATACCGCGGATCAAACTTCATTTATATACACTGACATTTTTATTCATATTCGTAGTCCTGTTCATCGTATAAACTTATTTCGGAACCACTATCCGTGTCACTACTCCCCGTATCATATTCGTATTCTGGATCCGAATCATCCGTAGATCTATAATGAACACCGTCTACTTTTATATATTGTCCTGTATCTTCTAAAACAGTCGTATCATAAAATCCAGAAATAGATTCAATAGGAACCTGATGCGTGTAATGAGAAAATTTATACATATATATATCTGGATCGTACACTAAAGGTTTTACAGTGTAATAGTCTGTATGTTGTGTTACAATTTTACATAAATCCGATTCACCGTCCTCATATTCAACATCAACAATCTGACCCTCCATTATCTAAATACGTGTTATATTCTTAAAGTAACATTTTCTCAGTATATACATATGATACTCCCACTAACAACAGTGTCTACAGATGCCGTGATGTTTGATATAGACGATACACTCATTGCATCGGATACAGGTAAGATTATACAAGATGTGTATGATTTATACAAGAGCGTTCAGAAGAAAGGGTATAAGATGGTGATAATCACAGCTCGTCCCGGGTTTCATAAAAATGTATTATGGACACGTCAGCAGTTAAGAGATATAGATATTACATTTGACGAACTAGTTTTTACACCCCCATTGAGTAAATCTTTGTATAAACAAGACTCGAAATATACGTATATATTATCAGTAGGAGATATGGACACGGACTTGACCGATTCGAAATATTCCATTAAAGTTTCCAATGTGAGTCACATACATGACATGTAATGAATACTGTCATGGGTTCATCCGCTGATCTAGTTTGCATTTCGTAATAGGTTGTTTTCCATTGTTTACATTTACCACATCGGAAAGCACCCTTGTAATCTTCATCGTCCCTCGCGGCATTATATTGTTTCATCTCATCTCTTTTTGAACTCGCATCCATTTCACATGCCAGTGGACCACCTGGCCATAATTTATTCGGTGGCATATTTACAACGTCGTACGTTTTCAGACCACCTTTCAAAATGTCATGTTTAAGAGTCGGGGATTGTTTCAAACACTTTTGAATCTCGAGAAATTTGGTTTTATACCGGTTAACATGTCTATGATTATCCGATGCGGGTACATCAGACCAGTCAGTCGATTGTTTTATGGCCCAGTTATGAATAGATACCTCGAGATTGATACATTTTGTATCTGTTTTTGGTAAGTCTAGAAGTTCTGCGATACGAGTGACCACAAAGTCCCTGGACATTTCCTATAATTAGAGTAGATTAATACCGACTTAAGTGTGGCATTGCATTTTTCGCACACTCTTCGTATGATTCGGGTGAGCATGTGTTAAATGGGTCTTTCGTTTGTTTACGATCATTTGACATTCGTCTGACATTAAATGGTGTGTCTAGACTGTGGAACTTGCGATGAGAATTTCTATTGTCGATTACCCCTTCGTAATGCCCGAGCATGGTGTATTTTTCAGCGCATACACCCAATATAAGCACGATTGCGAATAATACTATTGCGGTCTGTGTGGTGGATTGCATATATTAATACAACTTTTTTTATTTGTACATTGCAGATGACAAAAGCTGTATTAATACACGAAGAGATAAATCGTGTTACTAGTATTGATGTGGACATAGACCCCATAAAAAGGGAAATATTTGAAATTCTTCAGGGACCGGCCACGTTTATAGGGCAGTGGCCTGAAATTGATGTGGTAATCGTGAAATGTGTACGAGGAAACAATAAGAACCTAAACATTCTTCCTACACCATTTGATACAGAAGATGTGTGTGGTAAAATACTTCTTATGCGAATGGATAAGGATTCCGAACCACGAGATTTCACTCTGGAAGAGTATTTACAATTTATCAAAGAAAGGTCGTCGGGATGAACGCTTTACCACGTAAAACAGCTTGCGAATATTTAAGTGCGAGTTGAAAATGAGTAAACGCCCACTCAAGCATATCAATTTTACCGGAAAAGAATGGATTATCATTCACGATCTTATCGAGATGAAGCTTTTTCTGTTCGGTAACACCGACCATAGCATTGTCGACTTTCTGTAACCATAAAACGTGCTTCTCTTCAGTGGGATCAAACTTTGTAACGACGGTCGCCATTTATATACACAACTCACATATTCTTTATACTGTAATCTAGGTTCTCTCTATATAAAACGTTGTCAGCTTCACCGTCTATCTCCTGCCCTGATAATCGAATTGATAATAAACTATCGAAATCAAATTTGTGACAATAGAAATATTGTATCCCCGATACGAGTGTCATGTCATCCAATTCGTCGCGTGTTTTATACGTCAAACTTAACATTAAATCAAACGCCTTTCCATCACGTGGAATATAATCAAGGTCTGGTTCAAGTTTCGTCATTGGTTTAGATAGATCTACGCATGGCCATTTTCCAAATTCCCCCCTGTGTTTCGATAAATATTTTGTATATACACGCGCAGTCTTGAAATTTTTAAAGCATATAAACCGAGGTGTAGATTTGGCATCAAGAATGGTAGACGCCCCTACTCGGTCAAGGGTTACGAAATAGAAGTCAGTCATGCATATTATTTGTAGGATTAAAAACCTTAAGATACTATATATGCAATTCCCGAAAACCCCCGGGCAATGTACATATTTACGGTCCATTCAATCACCAAAGCCTATTATTATAGCAACTGGTCCAGCGGGTTCGGGTAAGACTTTGCTCGCATGTCAAGAAGCGTCTATCCGTATAGCTAAACGTCAGTATGATAGTATAATTTGTACCCGTCCTATAGTTGCAGCGGGTGAAGACTTGGGGTACTTACCCGGTGACATTGATAGTAAGATGAAACCATGGGCAGTTCCAATGATTGAAATTTTCGAACAGACCCTTTCGCATGGTCAACTTAATTCCCGTGTATATATCGAGCCATTAGGATTTATGCGTGGTCGTACGTTTAAAAACGCATTTGTCATAGCTGACGAAATGCAGAATAGCACACCCAGTCAAATGAAAATGCTTCTCACTCGTATCGGTGATAACTCCAAAATGCTCATACTCGGAGATCTACAACAAAGTGATCTTGAAACGCGAAACGGGTTAGAAGATATTATAAATCTAGTTAATGGTATAGATTTAGAATACATAGACCGTGTAGAAATGACCGATGATGATGTTGTACGCCACCCATGCGTCGCTGAAATATTAGGTCTTTACGTATAGATATACGTGCTCTGGTCGAGATATAGGATCGTCATACCCAAACGCCTTTATAAACTTGTGTACATCATTATCTTCTGTAAAATTATGTATTTCCACCAAAATTGATGGTGTGTGTTGTTTGATAGTTTCTATAGCACCTTCTAAAACATGTAATTCGTGTCCTTCGACGTCGATCTTCATGATTGAAGGTATGCCCTTGTATATGTCATCTAGGCGTTCACATTTAACCGGTAAACCCTTCCCCTTTATATCGGGTGTGTGATGAAAGCTCGTACCCCCGTAATTTATTTTGTCGGCCGATTGACACCCACGACTAGGTAAATGTATTACATCATCACGTCTTTCATTAGATAATGCACATGTATATATATTTATTGGGTGTTTGGTCCGATTTTGCTTTGCATTTTTCGTAACTATTGGATGGAATAAAGGCTCGAACGAACTCACCGGACCGTAGTCAGAAAACATTAATGTATTGTATCCAATATTTGCACCGATATCTAAAATATCAGTACCCTCTTTATAATGTTTTGATACGTCAGTCCTCATCCACCCATCCCATTCATATCCCATCGCGATCGTAGGCCCTATGTATTCATCGTTAGCAATAACAGATACCGTATACTTCCCATTATTGACATCGACTAGGTTTATTTCCATTGTATTTAAAAATGACAGTATTTCTCTAAGTGAGTAACCGCGCACTCGGGTCAGTTATTGTGGTCCACTTAGGACGCCATATTTCAGAAATGAGGTAATCGCTATCGTTACCATATTTTTGCCAGAACATGTTTCTATACATCGCCTCTTCTTTCGTGAGTGGAACATTATACCCACGCGCTCTCTCTACAATCATCCGAAACTCTTTAGGTGAAACGTTCTTTTCTGCATACTTTTTTATGGTGTCAACCCAGTTAGTGCCCACCGCATCACTCATGCCATCTTTTCTACGCCATAAAATTTCATCTGGAAGATACCCAATAAACAGGGATCGTAAAACATTCTTTTCAATGGAATGAATTTTCAAATTTTGGTTTATACCCATACACGCATCGATGAACCGTTTATCTAAAAATGGTACAACCAAATCGAGACCATGTGCACCGGCACATCTATCGGCTCTCAACCCATCAAACTGGTGAATAAGTTTTAGACGTCGCATATTCTCATGTGCAAATTCAATAACACCGGGCGCTTTGTGAAAGTATAAATATCCACCCAATAGTTCATCAGCCCCTTCACCCGAAAATATATACCGACAATTCGTCTTTTCCTTGATATATTTACATAAAAGCCACATGGGTGTACTTGCGCGTATAGTCGTCGTATCGTATGTTTCGGTGGACTTGATCACGCTAGTAACAGTATCGATACCTTCCTGTGTCGTAAATGTAACCTCTGTATGATCCGTGTCAAGATATTCAGCCACCTTTCGAGCAGCTGCGAGATCAGGACTATCGACAAGTCCAATCGAAAATGTTTTAATTTTACCTATTTTTTCAGTTGCGATAGAAGCGATCAGACTACTATCGAGGCCACCAGATAAGAGAAACCCGATATCCCGCTCCGTATTATCAAGTCGTGTGTGTACAGCGTCAATAAGTGTCTGTTTAAGATTTTTTGTGGGAACGTGTCTACGTCCCGGGACTATATCCCAATAGGTATTGTAATAGCACGTGAAATCGTCGATATACGAATCGTATACATGCCCGGGTGGGAAAATGTGGATTTCAGTTTTCAGTGACAGTAAAGCCTTCGCTTCACTCGCGAATGCGATAGAGTTTACATCGTAACGCGTGTAGAACATGGGGCGTACACCCACCGGGTCACGTGCAGCAATCACACGGTCGCCGCTCGTATACACCATGGCAAAATCGCCGTTAATTTTATCAACTGTTTTCAGTATTCCATACTTCTCGATCATGGGTAACAAAACTTCACAATCACTCGTACCCTTTTTGTCTCCCGTCCTAAATTCCTTGTGATTATATATTTCACCGTTACACACGAGCATACTTTTATTCTGTACGAATGGTTGCATACCCGCATCTGTCAAGTCATTGATTGCTAGTCGATAAAAATCCATCCGACACTTACCTACTGTATTGGTCCTGTAATCATTAGGTCCTCTGTGCGTTAGGAGATTAGACGATATATCAACCTCACTACCAAATAAGGTAATTATCCCACACATATTACTATATCAATTGATTATTTTAAGCTGTATTAAAGTTAAGGAGTGTATATAATATAAATGGTTTCCATTATATACACGCCAACATTCACCGTTTACAACACCGAAAAGAAGGTTAAGAAGGATACCAAACACTGGCGTCAATATTCCACAAAAACATCCGAGAGACCGCGTATGAATTTGACCATGACCCCCCCACCAAAGACATTGACACGAGACCGCGTTGTAGAATTGGAAATGGAAGTAGAAAAATATAAACGCGTTAATACTAAATTGAAACTACTCGTTGGATGGAATGTACGCGCGGCACATTCAACCCTCAAAAGTTCGCAGGATATACTCGAAATAATCGAGAATCTAGATAAAAAAGAGGCGGTGGCCGAAACGAGGGAATCGATATTGGATTAATTGAGATGCTTTCTACACACAGCGCTATACATGTCACTCCCCCCTATAAGTTCAAGTTCCGTATTATTCACCATACGTTTCGTAAATGGTCCCGGGGTTCCATCTTTACATGTCATGCACAATGCAGACAATTTTGTGACCTCCGACGCGAGTGGTATACACTCGATCAGCTCACCAAATTTTCTCTGAGACGAATCCCCATCAAGTCCCGCGACGATAACACTCTTACCAATACACAGGGAACATTCGATAAATCTTTTCAAATCGGGGAAGAATTGCGCTTCATCTATAGCTACTATATCAGCGCTGTCATACTCCGTCTTGTTAATTAAATCGAATAGTTTTATAGTCTTGAAACATTCAAACGTTATATTATCATGCGATTTCAGGACTTCATCTGGGGATCTAGTATCCTTTGCAGAGTTTATCACTATTATTTTTTTTCCAATAACCTTCAATCGTTTGAGTCTCCGAATCATTTCAGAAGTTTTACCTGAGAACATATTCCCCATAATAATTGTGAGGACCATCGACGTTCTATTTAAAATAAAGTTTTTTTATAATGAATTTGAACACGAATATTAAATAATTTACTACTAATAGATGAAGGTTCACATTGTCGGTGCCGGACCCACGGGTATGTCCATCGCATGGGAACTGAAAAAATATACTGACCATGAAGTCGTAGTGTACGATAAAAAGACGTCAGCAGGTGGATCGTGGTGGGAGCCTTCTGTGACTTCACGCGATCTACACGCACATAGGATAGTATTCGATCGAGCATTCATCAATACGAATAGTTTATTCAGGGAGATGGGAATTAAATGGGATACTATATTTCAAAAGGTAGACTCGAATAGTGGGCCCGTTATAAGTAAGTATCTCTCAGCGGGAGACTATCTCACATTGACATCACTCGCAATCAGGGTATTGGCGATGCCATGGAAGTATAAGAAAATGTCACTCAAGGATTCAATCGGTGCGTTATCTGAAAATGGGCAAAAGTTGATGCAAGCCGTAACACTCGTGATAGATGGAGTACCGTGGAATGTTATGACAGCTTATGAATTTGTCAAGAGTTTCGATCATGTCGGTCTCTCCGAGCCGTACACACAAAAGGTTTCGGGTAAGGTCATGGGTGACGCAATGCAGGAAGCCCTAGTCGAGAAGGGTGTCCAATTTAACTTTGGAAATGAACTAAAGGATGTCATCTACCGTGAGGATGGATTTACAGCACGGTTTGAAAACGGTGAAGTTATCGAAGACGGATTACTCGTATTATGTCTCGATAACAGCCCGGCGATGAAATTCGTAAAGGATAACTGGGGAGAAAATGCAGTTGATAGGATAGGTCCGAGTACATACGGGGCTATAAACGTTATATTAGAATACGAAGAGGAAATAGCTATCGCGAGCGATTTACAGTATATAATAGATACAGAATTACACATTCAACCCGTCGTTCTTTCAGATAAAAAGACTATTTCGTGTGTCATATGCGATTTAACCGACGAGATCATTCATATGGATGAAGATACGCTCATAACAAAAGTTATAGAGCAACTCGATATTGTCAAACCATCAAAAGTGCGTATCGGTTGGGGTGCTGAGTGGAATGGCACTAAATGGGTATTTGACCAGTCATCTGGTGTGTTGAACCCCAGGGGTCATCTCCCCTTCTTCGGAGTATCTAAAACAGTTGCCATGTGTGGTATGATGTCATATAGAAAGACCCCATATTCCAGTATGGAAGGTGCCATCGAAGTGGGGCGACGGTTTTGTAACAAAAAGTTTGGTACACGTAAACCATCCCGACCTTTCATGGTCACAGACGTATTAATGCTCCTCATGGTATTGATCATCGCAGCTCTGAACAGGAAACGTATCATGAAACGGTTTAAATAACTTTCACATAAACAGGTCTCTCTGTACGTATAAATATGAGACCAGCCTGTAAAACCCTACGAGCAAAATTCGTTTTTACATATATCGTACTATCTTCAATATACTTTCTCGAGTATGGTCTATGGTCATCCAGAACCTTTTTCATAGACAATACCTTCCGAAATGATATATTTTTACACTTCGTCGCATCAATCTCTAATTTTATTTTTTTATTGAAAGCCCATGAACGTGCAAAAAAAGTATCCAAATGATCGGGGGTCGTGGCATCTGTTATTGTTAATTTATGTACCCAGATCATCTTGTTCTTTATTAACTTTTTTTAATCGCTTGAGTTCACGTATAAAATCAACCATACTGAACACAGCCACACCCCCACAAAATACAGTGGCTTTAACACCTATATCCATATCTTAAGTTTGTATTTTTTCTCAGTGATAAGTAAGATGCCTCTCAGCGATGCCGCCATTACAAAAAAAGTCGGACAGTTGCGTAAATCTGAGGGTAAAATCTATGCACCTCTCAAATATTTCAGGGGGATTGATACTCTCACAGGGGTTGAGACACGTTATAAAAAAATGCTCAAACGGGACTACAGGGGATTCAAGACAGACCAAGGACAGGTTACAAAAACTTCCTCCTACACCCAAAAATTTAGGAAAATGTATCCGGGAGCTAAATCCCTCCCTGAAATTGCTAAGGCTACTAGGATTCCTCTGAGGACTGTGAAGACCATCTATAACAGGGGGCTCGCTGCGTGGAGAACCGGGCATCGTCCGGGAGCCTCTCCACAAGCGTGGGGGTATGCTAGGGTGCATAGTTTCGCCACTAAGGGGAAGACGTACTACACGGCGGATAAGGATTTACGGTGATTATCCAGGAATGAGAGTACATTTCCTTGTATCAACGTCATCACGTGCGTTCGTACATACACAAATCCAATACAAAGACGTCAACCCCAAAAACGCAATCGGGATACCAATCATTAGTATTCATTTACAATTTTAAATATTCTCCCAATAGTGAAATAATTTATTTTTCTATATATACTCCGTCGTATGATTCTTGAGTCGGAGTCAAACTTTTTACTAGAG
>Ga0222634_1000451_pt1 | contig 19576 bp, 29 predicted proteins | sample AntAcemetageno50_FD_179807 | JGI IMG/M metagenome (GOLD analysis project Ga0222634, IMG submission 179807) | Saline water microbial communities from Ace Lake, Antarctica - #50 | ecosystem: Environmental > Aquatic > Non-marine Saline and Alkaline > Saline | place: Antarctica: Ace Lake | collected...
TAGTGTATTTTCCAGATTAAGCATTCTCCACTTATTCCCTCGGTCATTGGTTGTTCTTCTAGTGTTTTATTCATATTCATTATCTCCTTAAATGCTTTATTGATGTGGGATTTTACATTTATTATTCTTATCTAATAATTCAATCGCTCTTTCTTCATTACTTTTCAGGTGATAAGCGTATTTTACTTTGAAACACCTTGTACAAACTATTCTTGCTTCTCCAAGAATATATAAATAAGTGTGTCCTCTCCAATCCCAACCCTGCAATGTTAAAACTGGTTTTATTGGACATAATAATTGTTTTAGTTTCATAGTTATTTCCCCTTATGAGTATACTTCTTTTATAAAAGTAAACCCTGGGCATTGAAAAATAGCTTTCATAAGTGTTCTTTATATATTATTAATATCTTCTCCATACTCTAGTCCTTGATAGGGGGCATGAGGTTGGTAGGTTTTAGGTTTAAGATAAATTTAATTATCAGCTTTATGGTGTGGGTCATAGATCCAATGCTTTAAGTCACTTCGTGTTTGTTTACCACATTTGTTACATGGGACATGGCCCACCTCTTTAGGTTGTTCAGCCCAACAAGCAACGCCGGTGCAAGGCTGACAGAATAATCTGTAATCTTTTGGGGCCACTGCTACCCTTGGTGATCTCATTGGAACTGAGCCTCTGGATAGGGTTCCTCCCACATTTATTTTCTTTTTTGACATATTATTTAGCCCTTTCTAATATTAGTATATTACCGATTTTAGGTTCCTTGGCTTGTTTTAATAGAACCTCTTTAAATACTGATATGAGTTTATCAGCGGTATTTTTAAAGTTATATTTTTTTACATACTCACTAGCCATTTTACCTTTTCTTTTGGACTCATGCTCGTGTTCATAGATAAATCGCATTTGCGCCCTCAAGTGAGCTACATCACAAATAACCATTTTTCCAACATCTTGGTCCTTATATCTTGAATAAAGCGCCCCGCATTTTCTATCTACTTTGACCTCATACATATAATCACTGTTGAAATATTCACTAATCCCGTGGGCATTGGGTACGATAGTTGGTAGGCCAGTGGCCATAGCTTCCAATGGAGTCATGCCAAAACCCTCACCTCTTGAAGGGAATACAAAACAATCAGCATCCTCGATAATCTCAGCCAGTTTATTATCACTAACTTTACCTAAAATGACATCTATATTGGGATATTCTGCTTTGAGTATTGGGATGGGCATGCGGTCCAAAGTCGATTTAAAAACCATTTTCACAGGCTCCTTTTTATCAAACTCTTTAACAAATGCCTTTAATACTTCCGGAAAGCCTTTTCTAATATTGAAAGCGTTGTAGTGTAGGAATGTGAAAGTCTCTCTCTTTTCTCTTTTATTGGGTCTGGATATGTAATTAAAATTAACATCATCGTAACCAAGATTTACCACCTCAGCATCAAAACCAGCCTTTTTAAATACACTCTGGCACCATTTACTTGGTACTAATATCTTGTCTGCGTGTTGAAGTGGTTCGTGCCAATCATCCGGAAGTTTGTCGCTCTCGAACATTGTAAAGAGTATTTTGTACTTGGTTCTTAGAGAGGGTAAAGAATATGGATTGTGATATAAAAGACCGATTTTCTGGCCTTCATATTTGGTGCTTACTGGGATACCTAACTTTCGTAACTCTCTAACCATTAGCCTAGATGAGTTGCTATAACCATCGGTCCCACCTTGAGAGACAGTTCTCAAATAAACACCCTTTGAAAGATCTCCTTTGACTAGATCATTGGATCTGGGTAGTTGTTTTCCGGCTTCTTGAGATTCCATAAAAAGTTGTTGCCTATCAAATTGAAATCGTCTTATCTGAGCTAGCTTGGGTTCTCTAAAGCCTTCTGTATTTTTCCATTTATCAAACTCGTCCATCGTGTCAACAACTACTATTCGACCACTTGGATTAATTAAATGAAACATATTAATCATCTTACTATAATCTTACAGAAAATACAAAAGGGGGACTGCTTTCACAATCCCCCTTAAATTCTAATTTATTAAGCTTAGAAACTCTCGACTTCGATGATTTGGTTAACATCAGCAATCGCAACACCTGTTAAGACATCAAGGGTAAGGGCTACACCCATTTCCTTATAGTCATAGGCCTCGGTCATTCTGAAAGCTAATCCAGTATTTGGGTCAACAACGATGCTTTGTTTAGCACCTCTACCATTACCATCAAGTGGCATAGGTCTTGAAGCTAACACAATACCCCATTTGGTAAGAGCCAAGTTGTGGTAAGCAACCGGTGAACCAGATGTAGGGATTAATTGAGTTTCAAAGTTATTGATTCCATGAATACGGTTTGAAGCACCTTCTACAAGAGCCTTGTTGTTTACATAGTCACCAGAAGTGTACTTTGCAACAGAAAGGATATTATCAGTAATAGATGAATCTTGGAAAAAGATTTTATCTTCTGATTTAGGAACTTTCAATCTAGCAAATTTAGTTCTCAATCTTCTATATGCAGCATCAATTTCGGCTTCTGTAGATACAGGGCTGAAAGTAATGGTATTAGTGATTTGAGGGTGAAGAGCATAAATTGAGCTTTCAATTTTTTCAGCAATAACAATAGCCATACGTTGAGCGTATTTCTGTTGTAAGTCTGGTTTTTGTAAAAGCTTTGTAATGTCCTCTTGCAAGATAGAGATGTAAGTATGGGTGTCTAAAGTAACACTAACCTTGTCAGCAGTTGGGTTTTGAGCCTCAATCTGAGTACCAGGAGTTTTAATTTTAGCAACTAAAGCACCAGGGTTAACGATATCTAAAGTGTCTCCATAACTAGCAAAATCTGAACCTGTCCAATCGTTGTCCTTAGATACAAATTTAGAAATACCCATATATGAAGGGAGTAATCTGATTGTTTCTTGAGCAACAACTGTAGGAATCGCATTAGCGTTTGTTGTTGGTGTAAATGTGTTTGCCATAATATTTTTTTTCTACCCGGAAAATTTTAGTTTTCCATATCTATTTTACCTTGGGCCAGACCTCTTTTTATAGACGCATGGTGTTCGGCATAATAAATAGGATTGTTAACGTCACTTAATTTGTGAACGTCACCACCGACACCAGGACCAACTGGATTGGTGCCACTTCCAATGGGTACTACTTGTTTTTTACCAATAAGATAAGGTTTATCAGTAACTAATTTAGCTACTGCCTCCACTACTCCTGAAACTGTGCCATCTTCTCCGACTTTAATATCTCCTCTTTCGATGAGTTTATTTGCCGCATCAATGTCTGTTACTCCAAGCTTAGTAGCTTCGGCCATGACTTGATTATCAATCATGACTTTTTGAAACTTCTGCTCAGCATTAACCAATTTCTCGGCTTGTTGTGCTGAAAGAGTTTCAAAGTCTCCTTTTTTCTTTAGATCAGCTTCTACTCTATCGGCCTCGGCTTTTTCATAACCCTTTAATTTGTTTGCGCTATCCCTTAATGCCGACATTCTTGGCGTTTTCCATAATCTAGGATCTTCAAGCACCTTTGTTAGGTGATCATCACTTAGAGTGGATGGGTCAAATGCTGCATCTCCGCCGCTCCCCGGTGTTTGTGATGGGTCGGTTGCCCCTGGCGTTGGTGTAGGATTTGAATTAGCTGGTGGGGTTACTCCTCCGGCTGGTGGTATTACTGGATCTGGCATATTATCTTCGCATTTGTTACCCGGTGCTACCGGTTCAAGTACGCCTTATATCTTATTGTTAATATTAATATACTGACAGTCTTTTAATTGTTAGTCAAGCCGGGGACGGTGCTGCCAGGCTCACTAAATCCCTTAGTAGTTCGATCATAGGCTTTAGTTTTTCTGGCCAGTGAGGGGATAAGTACATTGATCGCATGTTGGCAACCTGGGTGAAATAAACCAGCTTGCTCAGCTTCGGCAAGAGTTGGATATCCCTTAGTTTGGCCAGTAATAGATAGAATCTTTTTTTCCCATCTTGCACAACCTCTAGGGCCTGTATGTGCTGTGCCATGACTACTCACTTGTACTAAATCATAACCATTTTCAACCATTCGATTGGCCATGCCTCTATTTCTAGCCTCAACAACCTTAGTTCTGAATAAAGTTTCTGCATACCTATCGAGTGACCACTTGCGCCCAGCTTTATCAACTATGGCCTCTAAACCTTGCTCTTGGAGTATTCCTTTAATCTGTTGCCTAACTGTCCTGAGTGCATCACCACTAATAACCCCTTTGGCTATTTGTTCTGTTACTAATTCTTTTGTAGCCTTACCCAATAATCTACTAGCTGATCTGTTGATCCCTTGTAAACTCTCGGCGAAGGAAAGACCAGTATCATCTACTAAAGCAGCGATAGCATCTTTATTAACTAAATTAAAACCACTTGAAATGGGGACATCAGCCCCAACTCTTTTTAACTGACTGACTGCTTGCCCCGCACCTACTTCATAGGCTCCGGTGATTTCTTTCTCAATAAACTCTTGGACATTAACACCTAAATCAGCAAGAATAACCTCGATCTGACCTAATATGGCCCTACGATTATTAACACCGAAATCGGTGGCTGTTAAAATTTCTCTGAAAATATCTTTGTAAGTATTCTTGAAAGTCTTAGTTAACGAAGCTATTTTTTTTTCATCAACTTCGGCTCTTTGGGAAAATAGCGGTTTTTTTGCCATAACCTTAGTTTACACTAGCGTTATCTAGCGTTACATTAGGTGGGACCGGTGCCTTGATAGGGGTTTTATTAAAACCCAGACCAATCAACTCACTTTTACCCTCTTCTTTGGCTTCTTTAACTAATTTCTTTGCAGTCTCTTCATTAACATTGGCCACCTTCATTAACGCTTTAACTCTAGTTTGAATGCCCATATCAATTGCTTTAGTTTCATTATCTAATAGCTCAGTTTCATCAGTTGGTAAGCCATCTTCCCACGCAATCTCAGGCATAACAGGGTCTTTAGTAATTTTTAACCCATCTACTGATAAATCATGTTTTTTAGCCAAAACTTGAGCTATATATAAAATCTCTTTGATTGCTGGGTCATAATAAAGCTTTTTCCTTGAAACCTTTGCAATGGTTCTCAATAATTTAAATTTAAGCGCTCGACCACTCTCAACAGAGCCTTTACCCATACCAAAAACATCCGGTGAAATCTCGGCCACCATCATAAATGATTCGATTAATTTATCAATTTCTTTGAAAGCATTCTCAAGTGAAGCATCCCAAACAATGTATTGAGGAACGCCATCTTCACCGTCACCCATTTCAATAATTCTATTGTCTTTTTTAATTGGCCTACCTTCTTTGTCTAAAATACCAGCTGGGACCATCAAAATAGGGTCAGTGTGTTTATCAAGAACATTATCAACTTTAGTTAATCTATTATTAATAGCAAAGAAAATTGAATCAAGATCATTGTAATCACTGATGCCATTCCACCTCGAGCCAACCTTCCAATTGGGAATATGGACAACTAAGGATTTATCATCAACTAGGGTGTTCAATTCAGGCAACAAATTTGGGACCCCTGCGATAGTAAGTGAAACCTCATTTTTCATAACACCATCTTCAAATAAGAAAACTTTGTTAAAAATCTTACCTGGCTCGTGAATCTCTTTTCTCACATAGCTTTCCTTTTTAATATTAAACAACCAGGCTAAATCCTCTTGCTCTGGCATTGCTCTTATATTAAATGGGTCAATCTTTGGAAAATAGACTCTTGGGCTAATATCTTCAATAATAACGGTGTTTTCCTCAAAGTTTTTGTGTCTTTTACCGGTCCTTAATTTAAATAGGGCATCGCCTAAATAAGAGTTTGATAAAGCCGATTCATAAAGTTGAGTGTGAAGTTTGTTTTCTCTAATCAGTGCCTCACCAAATTTCTGATCACCATCTGGGAATGTTACAGTTATCTTTTCAGAAAATAGATAATCAGCTGATACTCTTGAGAGTAGGCCAGCAAAATTAACAATCACATGCCTTAGTTTTGCATATGTTTGATTATAATTTGGGTCATTAATTCTTAATTTGAAAGCCTCATAGTGATTACCGAAAAAGAGCTTTTCATAATATGAATAATCAGTTAATCTTTCCTGATCTTTTTGTGTAGGTGGAAACGGCTGAGTTGGCACGTCTAAATTGATTTTTGCAGCTTCTTGCTCGGTCATAAATAAAGTATAGCATTTTTAATACAATCCTGAACCCGATATAGATCTCGCCCTCTTTGGCTCTAATTTCCTCATTTGGAGTGCGATCATACCAGAGATAAGGGCATCATCTTGTTTACCATTAGCATGTTCTCTTTTGCCGTTCTCTTTAACTGTGAAGGTTTTCATTTCGCTTAAAGTGATTGCTGAGTTAACTTTTAGTAAGCCATCTTCCCACGCAATAATATAATCATCTATCATCGGATCTCTTGTTTTGGTGTTGGTATTCCAACCCACTTTTTTAGTCTTTTTGAAAGTTCTTTGATCGATCTTAGTTTCAAAGAAATATTTAGGGTACTTCAAACTAACCAAAGACAATATGCAAGTAAGCATGTTATTTTCAATCCCAACGTATGCAGTATTATAAAAATAACCTATATCAGCTGAGTGAGTTGCCAATATATCTGGCCTAAATTGGCCATGAAGTTGAGCCACTTGAACCAAGCTGTCTTTATCCCAGATATCTATACATCCAAAGTCGCCGCCTCCACCTCCGGATGGGTCCACCCCAATAATGTAGGACTTTTTCGGCTCCGGGATGACCCAGAATTTAACCCCTAATCTATATAGTGCTTTAAACTTAGTCTTTTGCTCCTGATTTTCTATTTGTGCTAACCCCTCGGCCAAAGTAAATGGTTTAGTAGCTTTTGCATTGCTAACATCAAATACATTACCTGCCCCACTCTGAAAGGCCTCTTGCCTGTTACCTGGATACTCTTGCTTGAAAAGCTGTAAACCATTGAGGGTGACACCATCAGCGCCCTTGTTTTGTCTAAGCTCTCTAATCTTCCAACGCCTCCACAATAATTGGCCATCAGTGAGTTTATACATTTTTTTAATCTCAACCTCATCACCAAAAATCAACTGATCTTCTGGCAATATTTCTGGCATGGTCCCAGGTAGAGAATAATCAGGATTTTCCCACCAAGCATAAAAATGAGTTTTATAATCATACTCAGTTAGTTGACCCTTATCCTCAATCTCTTGAGAGGCATCATAATCATCATGGAAATCATTGAAACCATTCGCTGTTGTCTCTTCTGTAATAGAACCATTTTTAGGGACTGCTTGCTTGGCACCTGCCTTGATTTTTGCCGGGTCCTTTAACCATGCAGCCTCAGTGATATGAAGCTTTTGCACTGTACCGGATCTAACATCAGTGGCAACATAAATAGAGCTATCCAGGGGGTCCCCATCAAAGCGATGAGAAAATGAATAGTCATATTTGGTATTTGTTTTAGTCTTTGGAAGTAATTCAGGGGGTAGGCCTTCGTAGGCACGTTTAACAATGCTGAAAATCTTTTCGTTATATTTTTGTTCATGGGCCAAGATAGCGCATGACATACCAGGCACCCAAAGTGCCTCATCTAAATAATCAATACAATAAAGAGTCGTGAAACCAAACTGCCTAGATTTAAGAACTCGATTATACCGGTGGCTGCCCCGTTCCACTAGATGCCTCAACTGCATTATGTTCGGTTTGAACGTCACCAGCTGGCCTTGTTTGTTCTTGATCTTGTACAGGTGGGTTAGCCGCCAATATTTGTTTTTTAGCTTGTTCTGCCACATCTTCATAGTCACTTGATTCCATTCTTTCAATTACTTTACCCAAATCATCATCATCGGCCTCAGCTGACTCAGTCCTATTAACAAAAAACGGTTGAGCTGCTCTATGAGTTGATGCCATGTGTTTCCAAACCTGCATCTCTTCTTTTGTCATTGCCCCAAAACCATCAGTCTCAACTAGTCGAGTATGAATCTTTGTAATTGTCTTAACACCAATCTTATTAATTAGTTCTCCAACGTAACCTTGATAGGTGGTGATTCTTTCCCAAAACCAATCTTTCTTTTTATATTTTCGGTAAATAACGTTTTTATGTTTAGCTAAACCAGCCTTATCCATTGCATAATAAAGAGTCGAGCCTTCTTTTAAAAAACTTCTCATGTCATCCAGCCAATTTTTATACTGCTCATCTGAATATTCATCTCTACCGGTCCCTGCTTTATTTGGTTGTGTTTTTAGTGGTTCGCTCATTCCGGTCTTTCCATAAATTGCCATCTATTGATATTCTCTTTCATTAACTGAAACTTTCTCTTATCAAGTTCAAATGTTTTAACAGTGCCTTTTTTGTTTGTTTCAATTGGAAAAGTTATAAAATTTTCATCAATGGCTCCAAGCATTGTTCTATCTGATACTGAGAGAATCGATTTTTTTTCAAGTCTTTCCATGAAGAATGGTCCCATCATTTGTTTAAACAAATCCCAATCTCCAGCCCATGATTGAGCTGATAAGAAGATATCTTTTAATAATTGTTCTGATTCTGTCATACTTCTCCCGCTACTTTGCTTTTACAAAATGGACACATTACCGGCTTGCCGGGTACTAACTCAGGGACTTGCTCATCACATGGTGACAACATATCCGCTGTGATTGCCCTATCTGGGTTAATTGGTCTCGGGCCAGTGTATTCATACAAATTAGATTTACAAAATGGACATCCTAGAACGTGATAATTGTTTTCTATATTTGTTTTTAGGCTCATTAGTCTAGTACCTCCATAGATGCTAATTTTGTATGATATTTTCCAACATTCTTAAAGCCAACATTGTTACCTAAAATATCAGCAGCCTTTTTTAACACTGAATCCGGATCGACTTCAAAAAATGAGAAGTGGAAAGCTAAACCAAGTGTACTGGCATGATATGTGTTAAATGTATACTTAGTCCTTCTTAAAGTTTTCTTTACTACAACTGGCTCAGGTGGTTTGACAACTACCCCAGGCTTTGGAATGTTATCACCACTTACCTTGGGAACTTCTACCCCCACTGGTTGTGGCTTAGTTGGAGTTTTGTCAGGCTCAGGAACTTTAATTAACTCTACTGCTTTAACGTCAGTTTTTGGGTCTTTGTTGTTTTTTTTCATTGTTGATTTCTCCTAGCTTCTTTTCTTTTTAATCGGCAAGGTTTACATCTCCTTGGCTCATTATATTGTCTATCTTGATAATATTTTTGCTCACCGGCTTCAAATAGAAACATTGAATGGCATTTAGCCTCATTACATTGTAACTGTCTATCCTCAAATTTGTTCTCTTCCATTTGGCTCCTTTACTACATTCTTTGTAAATTGATAGACATCTATTATCTCGACAACGCTGAGTAATTGAATAGTTTTTCTTTTGGCCAATTTACCGGCTTTTATCAAAGCATCTCTTTCGTCTTTGGCAAAGATGTCTATAGATATCTTGTCGGCATACTCTTCCTTAATCCTACCATTGTAGGCAATGAAGCTAAATTTTAGTGCTGTTTGAAATTTTGTTGACATATATTTAAATTAAACCTATAAACCATTCTACCAATGATTTTATTCCTAGTAATGTGAAGATTCCTAAAGAGATTTGGCTCAATCGAACTGCTCTTTCAGAATCATTAACGGCTTGGAAAGATCTGTTGTTTGAAACTCTTTGATTTCTTTCGTTAAGATCTATGTTTTCTGAAAAGCGTTTTATTGTCTCATCAATTTTGGTCTGTTTTTTAACTAGGCTATTCAGAGAATCATGATACTCTATTAAATGACCTGAGGTTCTTTTTTTAAATTCTTTAAACTCTAAATTTGAAACTTTAGTGTTTGTTGGTTTATCATATTTAACTTCAACAGGCCCAACTTTCTCAACATTTTTTCTATTAATAAAGCCTTGGTAAGTATCAAAGTGGCCGACTGTTCTGACTGTCTCGGGTGACCAGCCTGTTATTTTTGCTACTCTACTATTTTTAGAGCCTGTTTTCTTTTTATCTCTCTTTAATAGCGCTCTAATCTCTTTATATCCTTGTTCTGATAGTGGTTTTCTGTTCATGGTTTCTTTCATTATTTTATAACGTTCTTAATCATCTTACAATCATCTTACTGATATTTGCAATAGGTTCTTTTTGATCACTGGAATTATCTCTTCTCCATAAACCAACACACTAATTTTGCAGTTGCTACAGTAATAACCCCAGTGCTTTCTATTTTTATAAATCTTTTTTAAGTTCCTACCGTTGCAAATAGCGCATCTATTTATTTGCATCTTTTATTTTCTATTAAATTACTAAACATTGAAACCAAGTTAATGGTTTCCCAAACAATTCCATTCCTATCGCATTGCAATATTCGTTTCTAAATTCTACCCAGGCCCCAGTCATAACAATCAAACCGATCAGCATAACGCCTGAGAATATACTTACAAAAACAATGTCTAAGTCATATTCTTTATCCATGATTAAATCTCCTGCATAGCCTGAATGCCCTTGTCAATCTCATCCAGTTCAGCATCTTCGCTCATAGCTTCATTTAATCCCGGCTCATCATTTGGCATACTATCAACGAAAGAATCAAAATCATCAGCTGGCTCTGGGTCAGGCAACTCACTTAAATTTTTAATCATTCTGTTTGCTTGTACAGATGTTATATCTCCCAAACTATCAACTCTGAAATTTCCTTTAACAAATGCCTTAGCTCTCTTCTGATCAACTTCTTTTTCTTTCAACAGTTCGACAATCTCTTTAGCTTGGACTCTTGTGATCATTTTTTTGACTGGTTTTTTAGCCAAAACTTTCCCAGTGTTGCCATCCATGATAGTTCTCTCAGGCATCTCATCTTGTGTATAAACTCCATTCAAATCTTGTGGGAAGGCTTTGCGCAACGCATGAGCTTCGGCCACTTTAGCAAGCATTGTTTCTGGCTTAGATGCCCATTGATTAATTCCGGTGTTATATTCTGAAAATTTAATTTTTGCTGAAAATCCAAACTTTTGACTCTCAATTAATTTATATACAGTGATTGAGCAATGAGTAAGTTTTCCACCTTTGTCATAATCGAACTTTGGCAAATCTACTCCGGCAAAGAAACCAGTCCTATGAGCAATGATTCTGTAACTATCTATTGAAGTAATATAAGAAACATTGGAACCAAATTTGACAAAATAAAGTTGTCTCAATAAAGGGTCTAGTCTCATTCTGCGAGACATCATAATAAAAAGGTCAAATTCTTCATTTGTTGCGTTTGGGGCTATTTGATTCTTTATTAACTCAAGGTGTTTCGGAGTGAAAATAATCTGGTTATCGACTATCTCAGCTGGCTTGATAACATCGATCTCTTTGGAAGGTTCTGGGATTACTTGTACACTTTCTTTGGTTTTTTGTGTTGCTTCCTCGTTACTGGTTGCACCACTTTTGGTTGTTTTTGGCATTATGCCTTTCCTCGCTAGTTGCCTAGCTGGTAACTTTTAACTGCCCTTTTTATCTTGGGCCAAGATCTCTCTAACTCTCTTAATACATGCGTAAACGTGTTCTCTACTGTAAGGCTTACCGGTTCTCTTATTGCGGAATTTTTTCGCAATATCTCTAGGATCCATGTTTTGCTCAGTATAGAGCCTGTACATCTTAACCCAAATCTTTTTTGCTAGTTTTGTTCTTTGAGCATAATGCTCTATCGGTATGGCCATTTTACTATTGTAAGCCCATTGTAAGATGATTGTCAACGAGCAGTTTATATACCAATTTCTTTCTTTCTGATCGCAATCTTAATCCAAAGTTTCTTTATTTTTCTTTGAAACTGATAGCTTTCCTAGCTTCGTACGCTTAATCTTTTATGATCTTCTTTTGAGTGGTCTCTTTTACAGATGGTGCAGGTCATAGTGTTTTCCTTGTTAATTGGTTTAGAGAGTTAAAGAAGTGCTGTTTTAATCTCATTACTTATAAATATTCCTGAAAAGTCATCTACTTTGGCACAAACATCTTTATAGTCTCTTACATCTTGATTAAAATGTAGTATGTTCTTTGGGTCAAAACCTAGTTGTGGCTTCTCATAGTCCCCATTTTTAAGCATTTGTCTGGCTATTGCTGATAAGTCCCTTAAGTCTTGTAATCTTCCGCTTTTAAGGTGTCCTAAGCACGTTTGGTATATTTTATATGCCTCTGATTTTCTAGTGTCTCTTAAGTATTGTTCATACTCCTCAATGACTCTTTCTCTTTCATCGCTATCTAGTTCTGTTAAGTAAATATAATCTTTTACAGCTTGTAGTCTCTCTAAGAATATCTTTCTATCTTTCCACCATCTTGGTTCACCCTTCTTTGAGGTTGTTCTAAATTTCATTTTAAATCCTTTCTTACCCACGATTGGAGGGTTGCTTGATAATCTTTATATTTCTTTCCTGTTGATTTGCAATAAATTAGTAAGTCATCTCTTTTCTTAACAACCTTTGAAAACTCAATCTCATAATGTTCTGATAATGTTTGACAATATTCATTGGTTAAAGAATCAATGCCATTTTTACCTTCTTTGTATTCTGTATTATGACTTATGATTTCTGTATTATGACTTATGGGGGGTATCTTAGTACCCCTATCTATACCCCTATCTATACCCCTATCTAAAGGATTGTTAAACCAAGTTAATACATCAGGAGACATTTTTTCAGTAATTTTTGTCTTAGAAACCTCATTTTTTTCACCACGATAGCTTTCATACTTACAAGAATTTAAAAGAAAAACCCAGTCTTTGAAACAACTTATTTTGTTATTTTCTTTTAAGACTTTTAATGATTGGGAGACTTGTTTTTTAGTTAGTCCGAGGTCAAAAACTATCTCCTCAACTGTTAATTCATAGCAAAAGACGATGTTTACCTTGTCGTTGGTTAAGAGGTAGTTATATACAAGTTTATCACTTGGTTTAAGCCTTCTAACAAACCCATCTTTCCAGAACTGGGTGTGTAGTATTCTTGTTTTCATAGCGTTGCTTCCTTAAGTAACCACCCTACACATGAACGCTAATAAACGCATAAGGTGGTTGCTTAAAAATTCAATTTGTTTTGTTTGAAGTATTAGCGTTGCTTTAACTTATTTATAACCCCATCTAGCTCTGTGTTGCAAGAGTAATATTTGGTACACAAGTACGGGCTTAAATCATTCTTACTATTAAGCTTAAGAGATAGTCTACAAAAATAGGATCTGCATCTTTGTCAGACTTCTCTTGATTATCTTTTCTTGTGAGTAGTTGAGCATTGATGATGTTAGAAGCTATCCAAGGGGGTATACCCTCATCTTTACATTGTCTTACGCTGACTATGTGATCTACTTCTAGTTTGGTTCCTTTTGGGTGCTTGTGTGTGTGGAGACTACGAACTTCTTTTTTAACGTGGCGGGGAAATTCATATCTTCCACGCCTTGACACTAATTTTTCAGTTTAACTAGCTCTCTAACGATTAGGCATAGGACCCCCAAAACAACTAGGACCAATCCAGTTACCCTATCACTAGCTAAATAGCCAGTTCCGGTAGAAATAAGGGTAGTACCAGCAATGATTAAAACTGATTTTTCAATGGTTTGGTTTTCTGTTATTTTTTTGTTCATATTACCTAGTATAGAATAAAAATTCAAAACTTTCAGCGCTCCCCTGTTGTAAAGAAACTTTGTTAAAGCCTCTTTTTTTAGCTTCATCATTAGCAATGAGCATAGCTTGAGATTGATCAATTAAAACATCTTTACCCTCATCAGTTTTAGCTTTTCTATCCAAAACAAATTTTCTATCTACTTTTCTATCTACCTCCTGTCTACCTTCTTCTTTTTTCATAAATTCCTTTACGGTTTAATAATAATGCCTGTTATTTCAAAACCATTATAAGATTTTGGCAGTTCAGAATCAACCTCGCTAAAAGTGACTTTTGCTTTAATAGGTCTTTGTGAGAGCCTATTTATCTCATCATTTTTGGCCCTAGTAGAACGGGCAATATTATCGATCATTCGGCCTATTATGGCTGTGTCCTCTAATAATAAATGCTCGGGCTTATGTTTATCATCACCCCATTCAACCAAATCTTTATTTTTATTAAATGCTTCTAAAAACTTTCTATAAAATATCTGTTCTTTGGTTTTTTGATTTGACATATCTTCCTTTTCTGGTTTGATCATACCATCTTTTATTAATTTCCAATTCTTTACCTCATAATGTGGATTGTCTACAAAACTTGTCCATCTACCACCCCATTGCAAGCCAAACTTTGTGGCCAAAGGCTCTAGCTTCTCATAGAGATCACGGGACCAAATAGCCCCTTTAGTACCTTTTTTTCTGAAAGCGATATCAATGGCTAAGCCATAATTATGTGGAGATTCCCCAGCTTTGGCATGAGTAACAATTGTACCCGGTGTGGTTCTACCCTTGGCATAAAGTTTTGTTTGGTCGGTAAATGACCGATAACCGTCGGTAATGAAAGCTTCATAGTCACCTAGGACCTTGTTAGTCTCACTTAAAAAAGAACCAAAGACTCTTTGGTAATCTTGGTGTAAGTCTTTAATTTCTCTTGATGACATGATTAACGAAATAATTTGCTACGCGCCCAGTCCATAAAAATAGGACCTGATAAAGAAATAATAATAGACATAGTAGTAATCGCACCGGCAAAAGTATCAAACCTAGATTCTAGTTTATCAATTTTAACCTCGGACCTGAGCAATCGACCATCAATTTTTTTTTCGATTCTATCGACTATGTCGTAAACTTCTTTTATTGTGGCGTTTTGCATTGATCCAGTATAACAACTAAAGTATTCCAATTAAAGCACCTCCACCGATGCTAAAAGAAAATTGAATGTATGCAACTGTTCTAAATGCTGGCTGATTATCTGATGAGTCAGCTGTGGTGCTACCACTAGCATAACCAGAATTATCATTAGCTGAGCTAACACTTGAGTGAGCATGAGTCTGAGCAACATCTTGGACCCCGGATCCAACTGCATTTTTTGCCCCAGTATGTGAACCTATTGAAATTGTATGAGTGTGGCCCCCAGTAGATGCGTGAGTATGAGATTGTGAAGCATGGGTATGAGTATTACTTCCTCCGGTAGTTGTTGAAGCTGGTGAGGATGGGATCTTTAAAAACTTGGATCTCATGTCAGGGGTACCATTGGTCCCATCACATAATAACCACCCTACCGGGATTGTACTCAATGTGCCTAAATACATGCCTATATCACCGGCATTAGGTAATAAGACAGTGGACCCATCGTTAATATATGAATTTAAAGTTCTATGCGCTGGCTCAACGGTTTCAGCTGTGACTAATGGAGTTGAGTAGCTATCAAGTGGCTCGGTCCCTGTGGAAGTTGTTGCGGTGTGGGTGTGTGTAGATTCGGCATTGATTCCACCAGCGGTACTTGTTTGACCATCTGAATTACTTGGTCCATTTGTTGTAATCGCCCCATGTGTATGCGTATTTGTTGTGTGGGTATGAGTTATATCATGTGTATTTGTTACACTTCCCCCCGTGGTCCCCGCATCTGCTCCGGTACTAGCGCCTTTCCAATATTTACCAGCACTAGCAGTGTGGGCCGTCAGGCCTGATCTAGTAGTTGCTGAATTTAATAAAAGACCATTAACAGGAATAAAATTATAACTATTTGATTTAATAAATATGACCTCATAATATGGTGGATCATTTGATACAGAGCCATAAGTTAAAGCCGTAGAATCTGAATCACCCCCGACAATACCCCCTGTGGTCCCGGTGTGAGTATGGCTTTTGTTAGATAAATTAGAGCCACCATCAGAGCTTCCAGTTCCACCATCAGAATCACCGGAGGTAAAGGTGTGAGTGTGAGCATTTAAAACGTGTGAATGAGTAGGGCTTGTATGTGAATGAGTATCAGCACCTCCTGTGGTATTTGGATTAACAGAAGCGGCGGTTCCCTTTGGATATTTGCCATCAAGTGAAGTTTCTCGACTAAAACCAGAAGGAATATCGGCGTGATTCCCGTTAAATCCGATGATTACATTTGGAACTAACATTTTACTCCTTTAAGCTAATCCGAAGCCGGCAAAATAACCTCTATAAACACCTGAGGCAGTACAAACGATTAAGAAACTATCAATTGCATTTGCTGTGGTGCTTAGGGTTGGTGCTGTGCCTCCTGGCCAGTTGATACCAGATGGCCATGTGATTGTTCTACTGCCCGTGGCATCTTGAATCGGGTTAATAAGAAGAGATTGATTGACCGCAACATTTGAAAAAGCGATAGTTCTATTACCACCAAGGGTAACATCTCTGATTTTACCTTTAGTAATATCGGACCAATCTATAGTAACTGTTGCCTGATCGGTTTCAATTCCTATTATATTTTTTGCAAGTAAAGCATCTTGCCTCAAGTTGTTATACTGTGCTGCGGTTGCATTTACACCGGCGGTTACTGCTGAGCTGTCTACCATAATTTCATTATACTATTAACCGAATGTCATTGTGTGCAATAAGGTTAAGGTGTCGCTACTTGTTTTTGTTCTATTAATCGCTAAGTGAGAAAAAAGTGTGCCTGAATCAGCATCGCCATCGGCATCATCTCCGAAAAGACCCACCTCTTTAAGATCTCCATTACCCTCATCAGTTGTAAAGAAAGTTTGAAATCTTGAAGCATTGTTAACTTCGTCTCTAACTGAGATTAATTTTCTAAATAATTCTGTACCCAATTGAGTATCACCAAGAGCCGGAGCAACTGCACTAGTACCAAGCGCATGATATGTACCAATTCCTTGATTGTTAGTAGTTAGACCCCTATGATGCTTGGCCCAACTCTCTTTTGCAGCTGTAGTGATCAAATTTTTGACGTGTTGGACCTCTTTTAAATTACCGTGTTTATCACCCCAAAGAAGAGTATAATACCCCTCTACGGTCACTATTTCTGTTGTAGGTAGCCATATTTTCATAGTTTTAACCCCATTGGAATAATCCCCATTTTGCTATTGTTGATGGTGTAGTTTCTAAACTGTCTGATGCCCATGTCGCATAGGGACCAGCACTATCAATCGTTAAGCTATCGATTAGACTATCACTAAGCAATGAGTCAGTAATTGTGAGCAACTCATCTACAACCTCATTACTATCAATATCAAGAACATTTTTATTATCCTCTAGCAATTTTATCAGGAAACGAATAATTCCCATAGTTTTTGCGCTTACTATCTTTATTGTATACCCATATAGCCCCGCACCCAAAGATTCAGATGTGACAGATTGGACCAAATAATCATCATTGATCCCATAAGCCGAGTGATTGATATTAATATATTGCCCAGAAACAAAACCCGGCTCAAAAGTCTCAAAGGACCCCTCGATTAAATTGTTTGCATAATCAGTAATTTCAGCTAAAGCCCGGTCTCTTGCCGCCTCACTAGTTGAAATTGTTTGATCAAAAATGGCAAACTCTCGGACCCCATGCGCAATAATTGAAGCCTGATTATCTCTTGCCACTAGAATCGGAATATCATATTTGTATGTAAGTTTAATAATATCAGTGGCCCCCAATACTACACCCCCAGAATCTTGCTCAACATATTTTTCCTGAAAATTAAGATACCAATCATATCCAGTAGTATTAATATTTTTAATACCTACAGTTTCAGTAACTAACCCAGCGCCTCGATTTACCTCAAGAGTCACATTGTGTGGCTTATCTGGTAAATTAAATTTAATCTTTTCACCGTCCCCCAATTCAGAAAAAGTAGCAAAGTCAGATAGTTTAGTTCCACCTCTAACATAAATACGGTTCTTAATTTGAGTCGAATCTTTATTAATATTTAAGTTGGAAAACTGGCCATTAGTCGTGGTGATATTAAATGGGGTTGGATCAGTAGTCAGTGGGACATAGTGAATATCTTTGTCATAATCGATATACCAATTTTGTCCGGTTAACTCTGAAATCCTTCTAATAGCTTGGCTTATTGGTGTGTAATTAAAGCTTATCTGTGTAATCGTTGCTGATGAGAGAACATTTGTTGTGGTAATACCCGATCCACTTGCATAAGTAGCAATAAGGTCCTCAATAATTGCCTTGTCAGTCATACTTTCATAACTCTTATTAACTAGGTTTCGATCTAACAACCAAACATAGTCAGTCGCCTCGATAGTAGCTTGGACAACCCCAGTTTGTAAAACACTATTTAAACCGATATTTGTAATGTATCCACCAAAGAGCTTGATCCCAGAATCAAGGGTGATAATGATCTCGGCATCATTACTCGGAAAGCCTATATCAGACCTATCAATCAATTGTAATCTTAGTGTGCTTGCCTCATCGTTTGCTAAATCTTCTATGAAAATAGACTCATTAACAATATCATCGGTCCTATCAACTCCGGCGATTGAAACATTGTAAGTGGCTGGGTCAGTTGTAAAATTTAACCATTCACCGTATGTGGTCCCCACTGCATTAGTGGCGAAAGCTCTAAAATAATATTTAGTGTTTGGAGTTAGGCCAGGAATAGATTGAGAAAATGTTTCAGCGCTAAAGCTACCCGTGGTGCTGACTTCTTTATCTGGATAGGCGAGAGTATTATATTGGAATCCCCTTTTTGTTGATGTCGATCCCCCATTTGTTGTGATTTCACCATTGGCCGTGGCGCTAGTTAAATCAACTGCGGTGGCCGGTATTGTAATAACAGAGGGTAAAGTTATATTTGTAGCTTGAGCATTAAAAACAACAGCGACATGGGACCAGTCAACACTAGTTTCAAGTAAATTATCCATTAATGTCTGTGAGGCTGTGGTCAATATCTTATATGAAGCTGATAAATTCTCATTAGCTAAACCTTGCTCGGTTGCTATCTCTGTTTGACCAGCTCCAAGGGTTAATCTGACCTTTTCTGAGCTTAAAGCATCAATGATAAGGGTATTGTTAGAAATAGGCGTTAATGAAGTAACTGGATTGATATTAATGCCAGTATTACCCCCAAAGGTATGAGGTTGAGAAGTTTGGCGCATGTTATACCAAGAAGATGAAGCAAAGGCCACCCAAACTAGGGATGAGGCTGTAGTTATCAATAATTCATTGGTCCCAACTGTAGGGGCTATTAAATACCAGATAGATGATCTAACACCATTTTTTTCTTTGAAAGTTGCCCTAGTCAAGGCTACTCCATTATAAGTAACGCCAGAAACTTCAAGGTCAGTAGTGGGTAAATGCTGAGTAGCTATAGAAACAACGAGTAAGCGATTTGAATTTGAAGCAATGGTTAAATCTTGTGCGAGTGAGCCACCGGTCCCACTTCCTGAGTCAGCTACATCAAGAGCCGGGGGTAAAATTGCCGGGCTTGGATTAAAGAGGAGAAGTAAACTCATAGACTCAGTTTATCATTATTTAAGCACCTACGCCTAATAAAGCGAGTGACCTCACTTTTAGTTGAAGATCATATAAATTAGACACTTCAGTTGGTGTTAAAATCCTACTAAATAAAGCTGAATCATCTATAATCCCATCAAAATGACCAGCTGGAGTACCACCCACTTCTCTAACAGCAATACCAAAAGCAGTCGCATTATCATGTATTGATGATCCAGTACCACTTACACT
>Ga0222634_1000452_pt1 | contig 19525 bp, 22 predicted proteins | sample AntAcemetageno50_FD_179807 | JGI IMG/M metagenome (GOLD analysis project Ga0222634, IMG submission 179807) | Saline water microbial communities from Ace Lake, Antarctica - #50 | ecosystem: Environmental > Aquatic > Non-marine Saline and Alkaline > Saline | place: Antarctica: Ace Lake | collected...
AGAGAGAATAGGACCTATTTTTTCCATCAAACGCGGCAGGGACTCGGCGGAGAGTCGCTGCGCCCGCTCATAGGACTTTTTGGCATCGTCCACGTCTCTAAAGTTCACGCCATACCAGGGGGTGTCCTCGGGACCGAATTTGAATTCTCCCAGCTGGGCTGCTCGGGCGAGCATCTCCGCGGCTTGTCCTAAGCCTGGAGCCAGCGCGACGAGCGCATCGCGCTCCAACCGCGCGGTCGTTTCGGGAGGGTGCTCTCCGAGGGACAGCTTTCCCAGTTTCTGGAAGCACTCTGCCGCGCTTACCCCCAGTTCGGGGTCTTTCGCGGCCAAAGCTTGGCGGTAGCGAAGGATGATTTTGCGCAGTCGCTCCCACGCGGAATCGACGTCCTTGAGTGAGGGCTTCTTGACTTTTTCGTTGCGCGACAAGGAGGCGATGAGCTCAGTCCGGGGACTCGCAACCCTGGCCACCATGCCTTTGAGCCCTGCCCCTGCAATCCGGTCCATCAGCGCAGCGGTGGTCGCAGCCTGGGCGCTCACCACCAACACCCTCTTGTTGGCGGCGACAAGGCCGCCCAGAGCGCCGGCGGCAACCTGAGTGGAGCCTGTCCCGGGAAAAGCACGAACAACTAAGGAATTGCCCGCAAGAATGTTTGCCACAATCGCGTCTTGTTCAGCATCCACGTCAACGATGGAGCGGTCACTGGTGGCCGGGCGAGAATCGGGGTGTGTGATTTCCACGGGAATTCTCGCCGCGCGCAGTTGGGCCATCGCGTGGGTGTTCCCGCCAAGGGCATCCACGATGCTGTGGTGCAGGTTCTTCGCGTCCTCCAGCATCGGCTCGCTCACCTGCGCAAAACTTGAGACGATGAGGCGCGCAGAAACCGCCACGTCCCCCCGGTGAGCGGTCAAATCTCGCAGGCGATCCAGGGCCGGGTTGGGTTTGAATGCTCCGCCATCATTGGTGAGGGCCACAAAGGCGGACGCATCCAAGGTCACCTTGAGTTGTTCGGCAAAGGCGCGCTGGAGTCCGGGGTTCAGCGTGACGTTAGATTTCTTCAAGGTTAGTTCGACGTCGCCTCCACGGCGGCGTAGGTGAACGGAGCGCATCAGCAGTGGTCCGCAATAGTCCACCCCTTCGTGGTTCCATTCGACAAGGCCAATACCGAGCGCCATCGGAGACAACCCCCGTGTGTTGGCCAGTTCGTGGGCATGGTCCGCTAAGCGCAGTGCCGCCAGGGTGGCGGGCCTCCTGGCAACATCATCTCTGATGAGGTTTGACAGCACAGTGGGGGACCCGGCAAGAAACCGGGCTAAACCCCCGGGGTGTCCGCGGGAAATGTCGATGCGGTTCTCGCCGCGGTCTTGAAACTGAATCAGCGGGCTCACGCCGCCCAGGAGAGAGATGTCCTGCCACCACTGATCCCATGCTTTGGCAGCTTCATTCACGGGCGTCGCAGCGGAATCTCCGACAGTCACTTGCTGCGCCAAATCACTCGACCACCAGGGAGCGGAGTCGAGGCCTCCACCCGACTCAGTCGAGACATCATAATTGTCGGCGCGCCACACGTGTCAAACCTACGACGCGCGGGCTAAAACCCGGTATATCCCGCGCCGTAGCGGGTGTGGAGGCGCATCGAGGGGGTAAAAGCTTCCTGCGGTCTGGGATTGACGCCACCCCACGGTCTCAGAGTGGCCCCATTGTCCGCCTGAGGGAACCGAACGCCGGTTCTAGTCGGTGGCCAGGGAGTAGCCAGCCTTGGTGACCGCTGCCCGCACTGCATCTCTTAGCACGGGGGCTGAACTAACGAGGGTGATTCGTGAGGTTCCCCCGACGCGAAGGTCCACACTCACGTTGTGCACGGTGTCCAGACCTTCGAGCGCTCCGGTCACGCTGGAGACGCAGTGCTCGCAAGTCATTCCCTCGACCAGGTACAGCTCACGAACGCCTCCCTGGGGGACAAAAGCGGGTGACGCGCCACCGCTGTCAGTCGAGCACGCGCATGCATGATTCTTATCACTGAGGCCAAGGTCGTTACCGACGGTTGAGGTGCACATATTTTCTTCCTTTTTGCGGTTGTTAGGAGCGAACGAGGCGGGCGATTGCCTCGGATGCTTCGCGAAGTCTCTCGTCTGCGACCGCGCCCCCCTGGGCGCTGGCCTCAGCTACACAGTGCATGAGGTGGTCGTTTAACAGCTCCAAGGCAACTGTTTCCAGGGCCTTGGTCGCAGCAGAAACCTGGGTGAGGACGTCGATGCAGTAGGTGTCTTCTTCCACCATGCGGTGAATGCCTCGAACCTGTCCTTCGGCACGACGAAGTCGCTTCAGGATTCGATTCTTATTGTCGGCGTAACCCATCATCATGTCCATTTTCTATACCCTAAGGGGGTATAAACCTACCGTGGTCACGCCCAAGAATCAAGCCGCCGGTTACCTTGACGGTATACCCCTTGGGGGTATACCGTGGGGAGTATGACAGAACCTCAGACCTCCACCGCGTCCACCGCTTCACCGCCTGAGGGCCACGACTCCAAGGACCACCAGGAGAGGGAGCACGAGGACATGGCCGGCCACGGTGGGCACGCAGATCACGTCGGGCAATTCCGTCGCCTGTTTTGGATCATGCTCGTAATAGCCCTGCCCGTCGCCGGGTTTAGCAGCATGTTCGCCAGCTTTCTGGGCTACCCGCTGGGTGAGGGGCTGTTCTTCGCGGGAATTTCTCCTGTGCTGGGAACCGTGATGTACGTGTGGGGAGGCAAGCCTTTCCTCACCGGTGCGGTCTCAGAACTGAAGGCTCGGAAACCAGGGATGATGATGCTCATCGCCCTGGGCATCACCGTTGCATTCATCGCATCCTGGGGAGCCAGCCTCGGCATCCTGGACGCGCAACTCGACTTTTGGTGGGAGCTTGCATTACTTATCGTCATCATGCTCCTGGGCCACTGGATCGAAATGCGGTCACTCGCCCAAACCGCCACGGCGCTGGAATCCTTAGCGGCCCTCTTGCCCGATGAAGCCGAACGCGTCACAGGCGACACCCTCGAGACGGTGTCGCCTAGCGACCTCGTTCTTGGCGACGTGGTGCTGGTGCGCCCAGGGGGGCGTGTGCCGGCGGATGGCACCGTGATTGAAGGCACCGCCGACGTGGACGAATCCATGATTACTGGCGAATCGCGACCCGTGAGCCGCGGCCCTGGAGCCCACGTTGTGGCGGGCACCGTCGCGACTGACACTGCTATCCGCGTGGAAGTAACAGCGATCGGCGCAGATACCGCCCTGGCTGGCATTCAAGCCCTCGTCACCCAAGCACAGAATTCCTCTTCTCCCGCGCAGCGGATTGCCGACACCGCTGCGGGCTGGTTGTTCTGGTTCGCCCTGGGAGGGGCAGTAATCACAGCGATTGTGTGGACCTTCGCCGGGAACCCCAGTTACGCCATCATCCGCACCATCACCGTGTTGGTTATTGCCTGCCCTCACGCTCTCGGGCTCGCCATCCCCCTCGTCGTGTCCATCTCTACAGAGCGCGCCGCGAAAGCCGGCGTGCTCATCAAAGATCGCTTGGCGCTGGAAAGCATGCGCGCCGTCACCTCGGTACTTTTCGATAAGACCGGAACCCTCACCAGAGGCGAGCCCACCGTGTCACACGTGGCGGCCGTCGGTAATGAGACAGACGACAGTGTTCTTGCTTTCGCAGCGGGTGCTGAAGGCGAGAGCGAACATCCTCTCGCCAAAGCCATCCTGGCCGCAGCACAAGACCGCACCCTCTCCGTGGCCCGGGCAACAGACTTCCAGGCGTCATCCGGCGTCGGCGTCACCGCGACCATTGAGGGCACACGCATCAGTGTCGGTGGCCCCAGCATGCTCTCTCACCACAATCAAGAACCTTTACCCGCCACCACCGCATGGGAAGACGATGGGGCAATCGTGTTGCACGTTTTTGCCGACGGAAAAGTCATTGGCGCCATAGCCCTTTCCGATGAGGTTCGAGCTGAGTCGCAGCAGGCCATCGACGCTCTCCATGCGCGCGGCCTCCAGGTGGTGATGATCACCGGAGACGCCGATGCCGTGGCGCAATCCGTCGCCGCATCGCTTGGTATTGACCGGGTATTTTCCGGCGTGCACCCCGAGGACAAAGCAGCGAAGGTTGCAGAACTTCAGCAGGAGGGACACACCGTCGCCATGGTCGGGGACGGCGTCAACGACGCTCCCGCACTCGCCCAGGCCGACGTGGGGATTGCCATTGGCGCTGGGACCGACGTTGCCATCGCCTCTGCAGGGGTAATTCTCGCCAGCGATGACCCGCGCTCTGTGCTCTCCGTCATAGAGCTGTCGCGCCAGAGTTATCGCAAGATGAAACAAAACCTCTGGTGGGCAGCCGGATACAACCTTATTTCCGTTCCCCTCGCCGCAGGCGTGCTCGCTCCTATCGGCTTCATTCTTCCGATGGAAGTGGGGGCTCTCCTGATGTCGGCCTCCACCGTAGTGGTCGCACTTAATGCACAACTGCTGCGCAAACTTGACCTGCAACCAGACCAGCTGACAGCGTCGGTTGCGTCCGAAACCACGTGACATAGCCCAAAGATATGACGGTGTGATGCGCAATGAACAGGCGTAGTGTCGTTGCGGTTCGGCGATGGGCACTGCGCCCAGCGGCCGTCTATCTGCAAGAGTGACGTGTCATGACGAAGAACATCATCCTCATCTCGTTGGCGTTAGTGCTTCTCACGACGTCAGGATGCGCCGGACCTTTGGCCGGGCCCAGACCTAGCGTTGAGCCCGAGGCAGAGCAGAGCGACAGCGCGACAGAATCACCCGTGGCGAACACGTGTGGCCACACCATTGATATCTCGACGGTTGCCTATGGATACAACCTCGTGGTTGATATGGACGGAAATCAGGTTGCCCCGCAAGGAAAACCTTTCCAAGAAGGCTACGGACTGATGACCTCTGCTGACTATGTTGAAGACCAGAACAGCAGGGAATACGCGCAGATCTTGGCGTATATGGGAAGTATCAGAGACGTTTTGATGTGTGACGTTGAGACCACAGGTGAGGATGAATGGCGGGCGATGACCGAAATTCTCACTCTCAACTCTATTAAAACAACCCAAAGCTTAACCGGCACACCGCAAGAGCAGTATTACTCGACGAGCGGTATCTACGATCATCTAAAAAATGATGGGGAAGATCTCCATCCCATGATGAAGTACCTCGAAGAAGCCGAGTTGGAATTAAAGTGTCTGGCGTTCACACAATTTGATTTCACTAACCCAGACGGAGAGAACCATTGCCAGATTCATGATTTGGATGAAGGATCAGGACTAATACTGCCAGCAAATCCCTAAATTATGAGCTAAAGCTCCCCACACTGGTTTAGATGCAGCGCTAACTCGAACTTTCGCATCAGAGGACCTTCGTTCATCCCCTGAATTGCTTCCAGAACCGGCCGGTCAAACCATGGCGACTCGGGCGCCTCACCCCCTCGAGGTCGAAATAAGCAACACAAAGGCTGCGGCTGTGTGAAGGCGTGAAAGATGCTTGAAGACCCGGAAATTGCACGTTCTGGAGTGAGTGCGGTCCCGCAGGATCCCTCTCTTTCGCCCACAGTTGCGGGCAAACCCGGCTCGGAATTATCCATATAAATGCGGACACGGTCTTCCATGTTTACATGAAACCTGCGAAGATGGTGCAATGAAGAACGTAGAAATAGTCTGGCGGGCTTTGGCAGAAGCCACGCTGGACGGACAGCGGAACTGGAACAGCATCGGTGACATCGCCGATGCTGCGTCGGTTGCGCCATCCACCACTCATCAAGCGTTGGGACGACTCGTCGATATCGGCGCAGTCCGCGCGAACCCTCGCCGCGGCTACACAGTTGTCTCGCCGGGGAAGCTCCTGGAAGCCTTCGCAGCCCACCGCAACCTGCACGCCGACACCATGGTCTCAACAACGCTTCTCGCGGCCCAAGCGTTTCTCGACAGCCCAGAGGTCGACTACGCGCTGAGCGGCAGTAGTGCTGCCGTGCACTACCTCGGCGGCCGAAACACGGTGGCCGACCTCGGCCGACGAATCGTATACACAAGCCGTGCCCTGACCCAGGATAATTTCCCTTCGGGAGACGAGGTCATCATCCTCACTCAAGATCCGGTCGCTGCACGTTCCTGGCGATCGGGATACGCCAGCCCCGCGCAAACCTATGCAGACCTGTGGGCGAGTCCAGGCTGGCAGGCAGCCGAGTTTATCCGTGCACTGAAAGCAAAATTCTTCACCGACGCCGACTGGGAGCAGCGGACTAGTGCCTAGCCTTTACCCAGACGACAACGGAGTCATCCGCGCGCTTGTGGACCGACTCGGTCACGACCTCGAGCCGTCAATTCTCATCGGAGGGTGGGCAACGTTTGTTCGCGTCGGAGGCGAGATCAGCCTCGACATTGATCTGATCACCTCGCAAGAGAGCCGCCACAAACTCGAAAAACTCATGATCGACCTTTCGCCCAGCGACAACCAGCAAGGGCGAAAGCTGCGGGCGACAATCGACGACGTGCACCTCGACATCTACCTTCCGTTCGAATCCCAACTCGGCCGCAAGCTGCGCCTGAAAGTCGAAGTACTCGCCGAATACCCCGACGAACTCTCATTCGAGAAGTGGACGCTCCTGCGGCTCGAAGCACACATCGCCACCAAGATGGCCGCACTCCTCGACCGACACTTTTCCGAGAAGGGCCAGAAGGATGCTCGCGAGATTCTTGCGCTCCTGAAGCTCGAGGGTGTCGCCCCCGCCGTTGCTGCCGAAATTCTCCACGGGGCTTCTACCGTCGACATCCACGAGCTGCCGGCCATGATCGGCGAGGCATTCAACCTGATCGCCAAGGTCATCGGGCTGTCGAAGGCCGAGCAGAAACTCATTGCTGCTGCAAAGAAGGCCTGGGTGAACGAGTTGCAGCTTCGTCGCTCCGGGCCTCAGGAGCTGCGACCTCGGCTCTGAAGTACTGGGTCGCTGGCTGGCCCCCAAGACGCTTGTTCTCCCACCCGGCTCTCATGCACATCGGAGCCGCGATGGGCATCAACGTCGCCACCGTGTTCAGTGAGTTCGGCGGCAAGCAAGGGCTGTACGTCCAGGCGTTGGAAAAGTACGAAGCACAGAAGGTGCCCCTCTTCATTGGGGCGCTCGAACGGCCAGGGGCTAACCTGCAGACCGTGCTGCAAGTGTTGCGCGACTTCGCGCGATTTGCCGAGTCGGGCACCGGGGCGGGTTGCCTCATCACCAACTCGGCAATCGAGTTTGCCCCCGACCCACACCGCAGCCAAGACGCGCTCACCCGCTATCTCGAGCGATTGCAGAGCGCCTATGCGCGCGCTCTCAGCGCGTCTCTGACGACGAGCACCCCTTCGACGCACGAGCTCCAGGCCGTGCAGCACCAAAGCCGGTCGCTCGCGGCGTGCACGATCGGTCTCTTCGTCATGATTCGTGCCAAGGTTGCGCCCGAGATAGTGCTCGACGCGGCCGAGGGAACCATTTCCACCCTGCTGTCAGCCCTTCGCGCGGCATCTGCCGTCGAGGGCACAACTGCAGGACACCACCGCCCGATCGCCCCCGGAATCACCGCGGCGACGAGCGCCACTTGAAAGGGCCTCTCGCCATGAGCACATCCACCCGCACCATCACGACACGTACCGACACCCGGCTTGTGGAGGTCACCGTGACCGACACGGTCGCGGCCTCGCCTGAGGTCATCTGGAGCATTCTCTCGGACGACTTTCTCCATGTCTCGACCTGGGCTCGCGGAGTCAATACGTCGGTTGCCAACCCCAAGACCCCCACCGGCATCAACGGCAGTCCCCACGGCGGGCGCGTCTGCGAGGTCGACGGGTTGGGCATCACCGATGAACGCATCACCGCCTACGACGCAGCGCAGCACACCCTGAGCTACTCGGTGGCCGCGCAGAAAAAGCCCTTTTTTGTCGAGGCGCTCGGCTCCACCTGGTCGGTGCAGCCTGGTGCAGACGCGAATAGCGCAGTGGTCACGCTCACGACCGAGGCGCACACAAAGGGCCTGCTGGGTGGGGTCGGCCGCACACCCCTGCGCACCATGCTTCAGAAGGCCGCACCCGCACTGCTGCGCGACCTCACCGTGCGCGCCGAAAAATAGCGATCCCGCGCGATTATTTAGTCGGGGCGCAGGTTCGTGCGTGGCCCGCTCAGGTAGATGATGCGTCGGCAAGGAGTGAGGGGTTAGGAACAATACTGCTCAAAGGTGGCAGCTGCGCGTCCGAATCCTCGAGTTTCCAGAGGAACAGAATTCCTGGCCACCATTTTTTCCCGAAGTGCTCCTGGAGGGAGTCGAACTCCAAATACTGCCTTTTTGCACGGCGCGATCTAGGTCAAAATCCCCTGAACATAGAGGATTATGACCGATCGCGTCACGCTGTGATCACGCACCATTGACCTCAGTTGCAGTCAAATTGAAATCAAACACGATCGCTGGCTCATCGCGTTAAGTGAGTTTAAGCATGATGCTTAGTAACACTTACCCACAAACTGTTACTAAGATAGAATCCTAGTAACAGAGTTGAATCGAGGTGCGACCATGGGGGACCTCCCACATAAGGTTACGCGCCTTCCCATTCCGGCAGTGGGCCATGAAGATCATCAATGGACCGTTTACTCTGAGGGGCCTTACAGTCGTGCGGAAAGAACACACGGATCTGGTCCCTACAGATCGACCGTTTCATCCCCCATCGCCAGCTACCGCCCCGATTTCCCCATGGATCTGGCTTCCGACCTCGAGGACGCCACACACACGCTAGTCACCTTCGACTCGCACGCGGCGAGCACACTCGGCCCTGAAAGTCCCGCGCTTGGTCCGATGAGTGCTGTCCTACTGCGAACCGAGTCATCGACCTCGTCGCAGATTGAGAACCTCACAGCAGGAGCCCGCCAGCTCGCGCTGGCGGAGTTGAACGAATCCAAGAGTCTGAACGCCAAGATGATCATCGCCAATGTGCGCGCACTCGAGGCAGCTCTGAGCCTCGCTGATCAGCTGGACGAGTCCAGCATCCTCAAAATGCACCGTGAATTGCTCATCCGCCAACCAGGGTGGGAGGAGCACGCAGGCGTGTATCGAAACCAACTGGTGTGGGTCGGCGGGGAGCGGAGCTCACCACGGCGTGCTGGACACATCGCGCCGCAAAGCACTCTCATCAAGGGCGCGATGCGCGACCTGCTGAAGTTTATCGCCCGCGACGATTTGCCCGTGCTCGCCCAAGCCGCGATTGCGCATGCCCAATTCGAGACGATTCACCCGTTCGCCGACGGTAACGGACGAACCGGTCGTGCGTTGGTCCAGGCGATGCTGCGCGGCAAGGGCCTCATCACTCACGCCACCGCACCAATCTCGGCCGGCCTCCTGCGGAACACGAAAATCTACTTCGCCGCACTGACCGCTTATCGAGCCGGGGACGCCGCCCCGATCATCCGCGAATTCTCATCGGCCTCACGCTATGCGGCATTTACGGGAAAAAGGCTCGTCGACAACCTGGCGGCCGAGCAGGAGTCAGCACGACAGCGCCTCGGAACTTTGCGCAAACAAGCCGGCGCATGGAGTGTGCTCCCCCACCTCATCGCGCAACCGGTGGTGAACACGGCCTACTTGCAAGAGAAGTTGGGCATGAACGCGATGAGCGCTGGCCGAGCGCTCGCTCAACTCACCGATGCCGGGGTACTGACCGAGGCAACAGGCCTCCGACGCAATCGAGTATGGCAACAGTCCAAGATACTGAGCATCCTCGACGGGTACGCCGCGGCCATTAGACGAACCTAGACCGACACACGTCGACGCTCCCATGACTCTGGTCGGGATTGCTGCGCCATGGTGGCTGTTGCGCACACTTACCGACGACGGTACCTCCTGCCCGCGACGCAAGCCTTCTGGGAAGGGCCGCACCTTCTGCATTGCGCACACCGGCCTATCACTGAGTCGTGAAGAAGAGGTTTTTGTGGCGAGGAGAGCGTCGACCGGAGCATAGAAGGGATTGGGCGCGGTCAAGCACCCCAGATGCGGTGGTTGTGATCACAGTGTGCGATGGCGGACCGCAGGTTCACGTCATTTTTTTGGTGTATTGATTTCGGCGCCTGATCGGAGTCTGCTGACGTTCCAATCGATTCTCTCGGGCATCCCCTTTGATGCAGAGCCCGGTGGTGTGATGACTCGCACTGCTGCTTCTATGGCACCGAGCGTTTCGTCGATAACGGTCGGGATCCGCGCTACGGGAAGCACACCCCACGACAGTGCTTCTTTCGTCAGAGATTCCCCCGAGATCCTTCGATGGTCAAAAATCCCACCGATTGACAGTGCGAGATTCCAGTCGATGCGTCCATCCTGGAAGAGATTCGGGACGGCGTCATAAACTTCGGTCAGCTGCGTTCCCATAGCGAGATGCAGCAGGGCAACATTTTTCGCGTGCGCATCGTTGTTGCCGATCGCGACGTGATAGACGAGTTGGCGCAGCCACTCCTCGGCGGCGCGTCCACCGCCGGGAATCGAGCCGAGCAGCTCGCCGATGAGACGGGCCGAGGGTCGCCCCGTCCTCGGAGGCCGTCTGTGGTCTTGAAACTTCGCGTCGGCATCGCGCCACTCAAGACCCAGAGCCTGGGCGAGATCCTCCTGATGGTGAAGCAACACCGCGTCGCCGACTACGTGACGATCGAATCGCTCAATTGCGAGGTAGTTCATCGGGCCTGCCTGGCGCATCGCACTCTGGAACTGCGCGAGCCCTATGTGACGAGCGAGTTCATGGCTGTAGAACTCGTTGAAGATCGCTTCAGGGCGTGACGGGAGTTGAGGTTTGAGGATGTGGGTCGAGTGCGCTCTGCCGTGCGGTTCGAGCCACGCGTCGTCGAATCTAGCTACGAGGAGCTTGGGCTGGAACCCCTGCAGCATCGAGCGACTGTCATCTCGCGTGCCTAGGTCGTGCTTGTCGATCGCTTGTTGCAGTCGAGACGCGACAGCGCGCTCAGAGAGTTCGTCATAATCAGGACGGTAGGCAGTCGCCTCGGTCGGGTTGCGTAGCGTGACAGCGCCGGCGATCGAACCACCAAATTCGCTCAGGATCGAATACAGGTCATCAGGATCGATCCCCCGCCTGGCAGCAAGCGCCGTGCGCTGGTTCCCCTCTGGCGTGTAGCCACCGAGGAAATTAGATGCCAGCTCCGCATCGGGCGAGCGACCGGGGATGACACCAAACGATTCCGTGAGGGTCGGGGCATCACCGCGGTATTGGGCGTCCCACTCGATAGCTATCCGATGCTTAGCTCGGGCACCCCTTCGCACGGTACCGATGTGGCGCTCGTGCAGGTAGAGATCAAGTGTCTCCATCACTCGTCTCGTATTCCAGCGTCACGGAGATACCCAGCGCGTTGAGCGTCCGGAAGAGCCGCGTGATGTAAAGACTGCCCTTTCCCTTCTCAAGATCGATGAGGTAATCACGCGAGAAGACAAGTTGTTCAGCCAGATCTTCCTGGCGTACCGCGCGGCTCTCCCGCACGGCCTTTATGACGGGGCCAATGTCGCGGAACTTTCGTACCTGCACCGTAGTCATGATTGCACCCTTCGTGTCGGGATAATCCCACATAATGCAATGTGGCGATATTCCCACATTAGAGCATGTCGGGATAATCCCACAAGTGAGCTTGTTTCTAAGCACTCGATTAGGCATGCTCGCGACATGGGCAGGCCTAAGCTTTTCGATCGAGACGAAGTGCTCGACCTCGGCCGCGATGGGCGTCAACGTCGCCACCGTGTTCAGCGAGTTTGGCGACAAGCAAGGCCTTTACGTCCAGGCGCTGGAACGGCCAGGGGCACACCTGCAGACCGTGCTGCAGGTGCTGCGCGACCTCGCCGTACGCGCCGACCGTGCTCGGCCGCCGGCTGCAATCGTCCGTCCACAGACCCTGCAACTGCCCGGTTAGTAATCCTGCGATCATCCGCCCAACAGCCCTGTAATCGGCGGCATAGCGGCCGGAAAACGGTACAGTGGCGTCATGGATACGGTGGCGGCACTTGGGCGCGAGTACCGGCCTCGCGTGATTGACAGCGCGTTGCAACGCGCCCTCGCGGCCTCGGGCGCGGTGGTGATCGAGGGCGCGCGCGCGAGCGGCAAGACCATGACGGCCTTGCACGCCGCTGCCTCCTACGTCTTCATCGACGATGCCGGCGTCCAGCGCCTACTCGAATTAGCGCCGCGTTCGCTCCTCGAAGGCGAGGCACCCAGGCTGCTCGACGAGTGGCAGGTCGCCCCGGACCTGTGGAACCTTGTACGCCGTGCCGTTGACTCCGCTTCAGAGCCCGGGCGGTTCATCCTCACCGGCTCCTCGGTCCCTCCAGACGATGTCACCCGGCACACCGGGGCCGGACGGTTCCTGCGGCTGCGTCAGCGGACCATGTCGTGGTGGGAGAAGCTCGACGCACCAACGGGCGCAGTGAGCCTCTCGGGCCTGTTCGACGGCGACCTGCCCAAAACCGATCTTGGCGCAGCCCCCGATCTCGACACCGTCATCGACAACTTACTGCGGCCCGGTTTCCCCGCGATGACTGCGCTTTCGCCCACTCAGGCCTCAGATCGACTGCGCGGCTACATCGACGACGTCGCACGCACCGACATCCACCGCATCGCCGACATCCGGCATGAGCCCAAGGTGGTCAAGCAACTCATCGCCGCACTCGCGCGATCGGTGGGCTCCGAGGTCACCTACAAAACACTGGCGGCCGACGTGCGCGCGGTCGCGCCCACGATCGACGAGGAGACCATCAGCAACTACGTCGGCCTGCTCCAGCGGCTGTTCATCGTTGAGGCACAGCGCCCGTGGACCCCGGCGTTGCGATCGCGCGCGCGGGTGCGCACCTCACCGAAGCTCCACCTGGTCGACCCAGCCCTTGCCGCTGCGGCCCTAGGTGCCGGTCCCCAACAGCTACGGGGCGACCTCAATACGCTCGGCACACTGTTCGAGAGCGCCGTCGTCCATGATCTGACCGTGCTCGCCTCGCGTATCGACGGCGAGGTCAGTCACTATCGCGACTCCAACAACAAGGAGATCGACGCGATCATCACGCTCCCCGACGGACGCTGGGGCGCCGTCGAGGTCAAGCTCGGCGGCCAGCAACTCGCCGCCGGGGTCACCTCGCTGCAAACGGTCATCGCCCAAGTCGACATCGCAGCGATCGGAGAGCCGGCGTTCCGACTCGTGGCCACCGGAACCGGGCCGATCCTTGTCACCGACGACGGGACTGTCACGGCCCCGCTAACCGCCCTGGCTCCCTGAGACCGGCCAGACAAGCTCCGTCTGAGGGTACCCCACCGACAGAGTTCGAAGCGACGTTCTACGCTGAAGCCAACCGTCCAAGAGAATTGGCCGACATCAAATAAAAAAATCTCCACTAAACCCAGGGCGGTTCACTGTCCCTGGAGGGAGTCGAAACCCCGCCACATCCTTTTGATGCCGGGAGGGATGGCTGAAAACCCCGGCAATTTCATATTCTTGAGTCAACACGGTCCCGCTGGGCGCCCTAAATGGGATCTTCATGAAGGATCTTCGGCAAGAGCCCGAGTACACCAAGTCGGTTGACGATGTGGATGGTCAGATCGTTGGGAGCAAAAACCAGCTGATAGGTGCGCCCGCCTTCGGTGAGGGGCTTGAGCAACTGGCGATCGAGGATTCGACGCACCGCCTGACTGCGGGTCGCCGGAGAACCCGGAAGAGCCTCGCTGAGGTCGCCGGCCTTGATTACGGTCTTACTGGCAGCAATGGTGAGGGCACGCGCTTCCCCCGCCGTGAGGCCCCCAGCCGCCCGCAATCGCTCGATAGCGGGAACAAGTATCTGCCTGGTGACGAAGTCCGCATCACTCAATCGCGACAGTTTCTTCAGGTCGGTATTCAACCCGGCAAGCACGTAGGTGCACCATGCGACGGTGCCGTCGTTGGTCAGCGAGTCCGCTGCCGCGAGGTTGTCGTAGTAACCCTGACGGTCTGAACCAAACACCGCGGTGGGGTTTACCGCGCGGTAGTCCGACGCGGAAGTGAATCCCTGCTTCACCAGCATCGCGTACGTCACCAAACGCGATATTCGACCATTTCCGTTCCCGAACGGGTGAATCCACAAGAACCGGTGGTGCGCAATCGCGGTTTGAAGGAGCTGCATTTGCGGGTCAACATCTCGGCCAATGAACTCGATCAATTCGGTCATGTCGTCAAAAACGTCGGCCGGCCACGGTGGTTGATGCACCGACTGACCTATGCGCACTTCACCCAGACGGTATGCGCCCGGCGTGCGGTCACCCTCCCTCGAGAGTCCCTGAACAACGAGTTGGTGCAGCTCGCGGATGAACACATGGTTGATGGGCGAAGTTCTTATGTGCTCTTCGATGAAGTCAATTGCTTCTTGAATATTCAGGATCTCTTGGACGCCTTCGTCGAAGGGCCGCGAGCTCGAAGATGTTCTGCGGCTGGAATCGCCGACGACGGCATCCAGAATGGAGGTGCGGTTGCCCTCAATCCGCGCTGACATGATGCTGGTCAGCAGTTGGAAGAGATTTTTGAGCTGAAAATAGAATTCCGGAGGGGTGCTACCGCGATTAGGGTCAGCGCGTGCACGTTCCAGTTCGATGACCGCTCGGGTGAGGTCACTGTCGAATGCGAACTCCGGATACTTAATCTCTTGCATAGAGCTATTTTACCCACTGGGTTCCGACAATTAATGTATTGGGCTCAAATTCTTTGTCAATGCTGTCTTATTGCGAGATGCTCCTTTCGCTTTATTTAATTTGTCGACCGTGACTATTTCACACTGTGGCTTCAGTTTACGTTTTCTATAAATACGGACGGTGACTTCCATGTCTATGTGAAACCTGCGAAGAGGGTTCCATGAAGAACGTGGAAATAGTCTGGCGCACGTTGGCAGACGCCGCGCTGGACGGACAGCGGAACTGGAACAGCATCGGTGGCATCGCTGAAGCAGCGTCGGCCGCACTATCCACGAGTCATCAAGCGCTGGGGCGACTCGTCGATATCGGCGCAGTCCGCGCGAACCCTCGCCGCGGCTACACCGTTGTCTCGCCGGGGAAACTCCTCCACGCCCTCGCCGCCCACCGCAACCTGCGCGCCGACACCATGGTCTCAACAACGATTCTCGCGGCCCAAGCATTTCTCGATGGCCCAGAGGTCGATTACGCACTGAGCGGCAGTACTGCTGCCGTGAACTACCTCGGCGGGCGCAACACGGTGGCCAACCCCGGCCGACGAATCGTGTATACGATCCGTGCCCCGAGCCAGGATGATTTCCCTTCGGGAGACGAGGTCATCATCCTCACTCAAGATCCGGTCGCGGCACGTTCCTGGCGGTCGGGATACGCCAGCCTCGCGCAAACCTATGCCGACCTGTGGGCGAGCCCAGGCTGGCAGGCAGCCGAGTTCATCCGTGCGCTGAAGGCAAAATTCTTCACCGACGCCGACTGGGAGCAGTGGACGAGTGCCTAGCCTCTACCAAGATGACAACGGAGCCCGCCTTGCGCTGAGGGCCTCGTCAGAGGAGCTTGTTTCTGATCGGTTGATTAAGAATGTTTGCGCTATGGGCAGCCCTAAGCTTTTCGACCGAGACGAAGTGCTCGACCGCGCCCTCGACGTGTTCTGGGAGGTCGGCTATCACGACGCCTCCGCGTTCAGCGAGTTTGGCGACAAGCAAGGACTCTACGTCCAGGGGAACTGGTGAACGTCTTGACGACATCTGACACCTGACCTTCCGCCTCCGCTGTGAACCAAAAGATAATTCAGTTTTCTCTTGTCTGGTCACACCCCTGACCGTATGGTGGGGATGACAGACCAAGATGGGAAAAGAAATATATGTCAATTATTTGGGCGGGCGAAAGCAAAGATCTCACCTCTGCAGCGTCCGGCGGAAAGCTTGTCAAGAGTTCTTATAAAGTGACCACCGAGTTCATCTACGTGGACTCTGGGCTCCTGAAGTCCTCCTCGGAACAGATACCGCTGTGGGCCGTGCGAGATGTGGATGTGAAACAGGGAATGATTCAAAAGGCCCGGGGCTTGTTCACCGTCACCATCCGCTGCCAGCATGACGACTTCACCGGCCGGTCGTCCATCATCATGGAAGATGTGGAAGGCGGTCGGGAGCTCCGGGACTTGCTCAATCAACACTCTGAGCAGGCACGTCGGGAATACCAGAAACGGGCTCAGACACAACACCTGAACTACCAGGGGACAGGCACCGTTCCCGGGGTCCCCATTCCAGAGCAGCCCCCCGAGGCCTCGGACCCGATAGCGCAGCTCGAAAAGCTGGCGGACATGAAGGAACGCGGGATTCTCACCGATGAAGAGTTTGCGGCTCAGAAGGCAAAGATTCTCGGCGGGTAGAAACTCAGCCGGCCAGGAAGGGGGCTAAACGATGAACGACATTGTTACAGTGCTGGTGGTCGTTGTTATGTTTGCAGTACTTGGGGCAACCTCGGGCAGTTCCATGTTCGCGTATTCCCTCCGTTCGGTCGGCAGCCGAACATTTCCTTTATCTGAACACCATAGCGAAGCGTTCGGGAAACCGGACCATTCGGTCGGCAGCTGAACAGATGACAAAAGCGAACATAGCTGCTGCAGACGGTTCTATAAACACAGCCGTGAAGGCCTGTCTGCGAGGGTTGAATCCGGAAAAATCACACTGCGCAGAGCGGGAACAATGCACCGACTTGGCATCGGCCGGGCCCACGCCAAAACAAGGGTCCTCATCCTCGCAACAGCAGACACCGTGACCGTCACAGGCCGCGCCACCGGAGAAGTCCTCAGCGAGCACACGATCAACCCCGAGAAATGGTACTGGCCAAAAAGATGACCTCCAGGAGCACAGCCCCTGGGGGTTCGCCGGGAACTATGTCTCGACTCATCACATTGGCACGCCTGGAAGGATTCGAACCCCCGCCGCCCCCGTTTAATGCCGGAAGAAATAGCTGAAACCCACAAAATTCCGCGTTCTTGAGTCAACACGGTCTCGCTGGGCGTGTCTCATTGGCCCACATTTGCGGGCAAAAGGTGGGCCAAAGTTGCGCCTTAAATGGGATCTTCATGAAGGATCCTCGGCAAGAGCCCGAGTGTATCGAGCCGGTTGACGATGTGGGCGGTCAGATCGTTGGGAGCGAAAAGCAGCTGATAGGTCCGACCGCCTTTGGTGAGGGGCTTAAGCAACTGGCGATCAAGGATTCGACGCACCGCCTGACTGCGGGTCGCAGGAGAACCAGGAAGAGCCTCACTGAGGTCACCGGCCTTGATCACTGTCTTACTGGCAGCAATAGTGAGCGCACATGCTTGCCCCGCCGTGAGTCCCCCAGCTGATCGCAATCGCTCGATAGCGGGAACGAGTATCTGCCTGGTGACGAAGTCCGCGTCACTCAATCGCGACAGTTTCGCCAGGTCGGCATTCAACCCGGCAAGTACGTAAGGGCACCATGCGACAATGCCGTCGTTGGTCAGCGAGTCCGCTGCCGCACCGAGTGCAACCAGAGCGCATCAGGTCGGCCTCAATGTATGTGCTGACCACGCCGAGTCTTCAGGGCCTCGCTACTAGCTCGGACAGCGCGTCGACTCTGAGCCAGGGGTTGCGTCGGTGAATCATCCGGTGGCAGTTTGCGCACAGTATGGCGAGATCCTGGAGCTTGGTCTTGGTCTGTCCCGACTCGTGGAGCGGGGTGCGGTGGTGAACTTCGCAGTAATCGCGGCCATGGTCCCCGTACACAAGTCCGAAGTCAAAACCACAGACTTCGCATTCGAGGGGCTCACCAGCTCTGCGCACAGAGTCGACCTTCCGCTTCCGCAAGCCTCGGTCGCGCTCGCGAACTAGGTGTTGACGTAAGTACAAGCCGCCCTCATCGACGCCCTCCAGGTCGTCCTCTGTCGGGGGGACCAGAGCGTCGTGCTCCGAGTTTTGCGCAAATTCTGTTCCGGGCGCATAGCGGGCGTAGCACTCGGCTCGATGCTGCCGCGCGAGGTCGTCGCGCTCGTCCGGGCTGGAATCCTCCGGCGCCCAGAGATATCCCACTCCAATGCTGCCTTTAGTATCCACACATAGCGATTCGAGATGTGGCTCTCCTCGTGCTTCGGCTTCATTACTGACTTGTCCGAGCACTTTGCCGATCCACTGATAGATCAACTGGCCCGTGTTGATCCCCGTTTCCTCTCGGACGTGGTTCGCGAGCGCCTTGTAGGGGACGGTTGTACCAGCGTTCGCGACTTCGATCAGGTAGGGGCGGGCCACCTGCGCCCACGCCGTGATTGCGTCATTCTGGGAAATCTGGGTTCCGTCGCTTCGCTGAGGCATGGGCCAAACATACCTTGGCCTACTATCACCTGGAACGGTCGCACCGGTTGGGCGACGAATTTTGCGGGCATCCCCGTGCAACGGCCCAACTTCATGCAGGATGGCGGCGCGGTCAAGTCTTGTCACAGTTAGGCCTAATTGCTCTGGCCCCAGTAATGGGTGCTTCCCGCTTCGAGGCGAAGCATGACGGATACTCCATAGATTGCGCAAACTCTAGAGAGCGGCCCGCCGGACAGGTATCAATATTGGTCGGGACCAGACCGAGAGAGACATGAAAAACATCGGAATGAGGAGTGTTCTGCGCTCTAAACGGGAGAAAACAACCAACTGCTGATCCGAGGGCAACGAGCCACCCAGGCATCGCGAAAAGGGTGTTCACCGCTGAGCCTCCCCACCAGTTGTGGGTAATGGATGTGACGTTCGTGGCGACCTGGGCGCGAGTGGCGTATGTGTGTTTCATCATCGATGTGTACTCCAGAATGATCGTCGGTTGGCGGTTTGCTAGCGATATGCGGACAGAAACTGTCTTGGACGCGATAGAGATGGTCAGAGAGACTGGAACAGAGTCAGTGATCTCGCTGAAGCGTCGTCGATCGCACCGCCCACAAGTCATCAAGCGTTGGGGCAACTCGGTCCCGACCTTGAGCCGTCAATTCTTATCGGGGGTGGGCAACGTTTGTTCGCGCCGGGGGGCGAAATTAGCCTCGACACTGATCTCATCACCTCCCAGGCACCAGGCTCCACCTGGTCGGTGCAGCCTGGTGTAGACGCGAACAGCGCGGTGGCCACCCTCACTGTCGAGGCACACACTAAGGGCCTGCTCGGTGGGTTCGACTGGGGCCCCTGCGAAGCATGCTTCAAAAGGGCGCACCCGCACTGCTGCGCGGTCTCACCGTGCGCGCCGAAAAATAGCAACCCGGCGCAATTCTTTAGTCCGGATGTAGGCCGTGCGCGGCCCGCTCCGGTATATGAAGCGTGCCATGTCGATGGTCGCTGCTGCTTCTGGAACACCGTCCAACCCGTCGATCACGATGGTTGGTGAACCGGGGAACCCACGAAGGGCGGCTGCCTTCTGGGTGCGGATCAGGGTGAACCTCGGGGCCCACGTTGGGATCGCCGTTGACCGGCTCGCGGCCGAGACCACTTGAGGTTTCCCAGA
>Ga0222634_1000454_pt1 | contig 19370 bp, 23 predicted proteins | sample AntAcemetageno50_FD_179807 | JGI IMG/M metagenome (GOLD analysis project Ga0222634, IMG submission 179807) | Saline water microbial communities from Ace Lake, Antarctica - #50 | ecosystem: Environmental > Aquatic > Non-marine Saline and Alkaline > Saline | place: Antarctica: Ace Lake | collected...
TAAAAGAACTCCGCGAAGACCTACTTGAAGCATACGCAATGCTGAAAGCCGATCCTCGCCGTCACAATCAAGTCAAGGAACTCAGCAACACAGCCGGGAAGGTTCTCGGCTCGTTAAAGCTTGAATTGGAATATGCAGCCATCAGAGGTGAGCGCCCGACAATTCCATTTATCGGGGAAAGTTTGCAACTTGAAGGCAAGAATCCATTGAAAATCAAAGGGTAAGTATCATGGAAAATCAACTGCAACTATCTCTCTGCTCACAAATCTCAACCGCCTTTACTGAGGCAATGACCCTAGCCGGACAGGCAAACGACCACGCCAAGGCCGCATTTCTTAAGGCGCGGGAGTGCGGACAATTCCTGAAAACCGCAAAAGAAAACCTGCCCGCTGGCAAATTTGTCGTCTGGATCGCTGACAACACCGAAGCTCTAGGCAACATCAAACCAAGTCGGGCCGCTGACTGGATACGGCTGGCAGCTATACCTGAGGACGCTCTTGACTCTATCACCAGCACCAAGCAGGCATTCCTTGCTCTCGACCTGTTGCCAACTCAAGAGCGGGAGCCAGGTAGCCAGACCGCGCACAAAGACGCTCAACGCTGGCTGGCAGCACTCAGTAAATCATGGGAAGAAATCTCGAAGGCGAAGGAACGGCTGGCTATCCAAGAGTGGCCAGAGGTTCAGCGACTGACCCTGAAAGCGCGACTGAAGCCAATGGCGGAACTTTACCAGACGCTTTGATCGGAACTCTCTGAAAAAAGGGTAACGTCAACTTTTCCAACTCGTCAAGAATAATCCTCTAGGAATTCTATTTCTCCATGACAAGAGCCTTCTATCACCCTGCAATCAAAGCCATTCGTCGGGCAACGTCGGGCCACTCCTACCCAAACCGGAGCGATGCCAGACCCCACCCCCCACACGGGGACCCTACGCCACAGCCGCCCCAGCTAGGTATACTCGGAACCCCCTTCAAAACGAGCACGCAACCCAAAAAGGAAATGTCTCATTAAATGGCTGGAAAATAATTTATGAAAATCGAAACGCTGAAAACTGAAACGCTGGTGCCGTATGCCAGAAATGCAAAGAAGCACGACGCTGGCCAGGTTGCGAAGATTGCCGGGAGCATCAGGGAGTTCGGTTTCTGTAATCCGGTGTTGATCGACAAGGACGACGGAATCATCGCGGGTCATGGCCGGGTGCTGGCCGCGCAATTTTTGGAGCTGGCGGACGTGCCGTGCATCAGGCTAGGGCACCTTACCGACACGCAGCGGCGGGCGTATATCCTAGCCGACAATCGGCTTGCGGAAATTGGCGGGGGGTGGGATGACGAGATGCTTAAAATCGAAATCACTGAATTAAAGTCTATCGACTTAACGAGCTTGACGTTCAGCGGATGGACGGACGAAGAACTGGAAAACATCATCACGCCGGGCGATTTTGTAGAAAATCCAGAACAGGAATGGGAAGATATGCCCGAATATGAAAACCAGCCAAAAGGAGTCCGAACAATAATTGTACATTTTCCAAGCGAGGCCGCGGTGATTGCATTTGGAAAATGTATCGGTCAATTGCTCCCGGACTCCGCTAAATTTATTTGGTATCCATCGCGACCAAAGGGCAACGAAAAAGACTCTCAGTTTATTGGGCAACCAGAATGAATCCTAAATTCCCGATTTATATAATCAGCAAGGGACGGTGGAAAACTCGCTATACAAGCATCGCGCTAGAATCAATTGGAGTTGATTATCGAATTGTAATTGAGCCGCATGAATTTGCGCAATATGCATCGGTGATTGATCCACAAAAGATTCTTGTTTTACCTTTCTCGAATTTAGGTCAGGGCGGCATACCTGCGAGAAATTGGGTTTGGGAACATTCGATAAGCGAAGGCCACGGTCGACATTGGATTATGGATGACAACCTGAGAGGGTTTGTCCGGCTGTATAAAGGAGACAAGATTAAAGTTTCTGACGGGTCTATTTTTGCGATAGCCGAGGGATTTGTTGAGAGGTACATGAATGTTCATATGGCGGGGTTTCAATATGGATCATTCGCGGTGGTCGAATCATCAACGGCTAAAGGCACGGTCAAGACTCCATTTTGCCTGAATGCAAGAATTTATTCGTGCATACTTCTTTCAAATAAAATCAGCTATCGTTGGCGGGGAAGATACAATGAAGATACCGACCTGAGTTTGAGAATTCTGAAAGATGGACATTGCACCATTTTGTTTAACGGTTTTTTGTGTAACAAGCAGGCAACACTAAAGATGAAAGGCGGGAACACCGATCTACTTTACAAGCAGGACGCAGGGTTTGATGGGCGTCTTGAAATGGCAAAATCCTTGCAGCGGCAACATCCCGACGTATGCACAATAAGGCGACGCTGGGGCCGTTGGCAGCATCATGTAAATTATAAGCCGTTTCAAAAAAACAGGCTTATCAGAAAGCATGGTATTGTCATACCGAAGGGAATAAACAACTACGGAATGAAGTTGATTAAGATAAAATGACATTTGACATTGACGCAATTGCATGGCGATAAAAAAAAAGCAGGCACCAGCGACGGCAGAGAAGTCGTCAAAATCTCAGATTGCCGAAAAGGTACGGATAGCAAACGAGAGGATCACGCTCAATCGAGCACTCGAAAAAGTAAAAGCCGGGAAGTCGCTGTCGGCGCGGGAAGAGAAAGCCGTTGAACTGGCCGAGAAGGAACAGGACGCAACGATGGATGAGATGTCTGGGATGCCAGAGGTTATCAAGACCGCCCCGAAATGGTTCCAGTCAATATCAGAAACGGCAAAACATATTGGGTGCGACCGACGGACTTTAGGCCGATGGAAGAAAGAGGGATGCTCGGCATTTCGTGACGACGGGCGGATCAACGCGCTGGAGCTTGGCAGGTGGGCTATTCAAAACTCTAAAGATTTTGCGGATGAGGTTGACGACATTCTCGAAGAAAAGCGCGGGTTGGTCCGGGCGCAAAGGATGCTTGCAGAGCTTCGTTTTTCTCGGGAAAGCGACGCCGTGGTTTTGAAGTCGGCAATCAAAGAAGAGTGCGAATCAATCATGGCAAAGTTTGATTCGTTAATTGAAAAAGAATTCGGAGATCATCCATTAATTTATTCTGACCGATCCCTTCCTGAAATTGAATCGCTTGCGCAACCCCGCAAGAAAAAGTTCAAAAACGATTTCAAGAATATGTTGAAAACCATTTAGTCATGAGCTTTATTTCTAAATCCCTGCTCGCTTCGATTCCCGAAGATGACGATTTGCCGTTGGATGAGTGGGCGGAAAAGTACGTGCGATTCCCAGGTTCGCCGATTGCTGAGGACTTTAGGCGGGATAATATCCCGATGCTCATTGAACCAATGCGGGCATGGGACGATCCTAAAATATGGGGCGTATCGGTGCTGGCTGGGGTGCAAGGCGGCAAGACAGGCTTCGAGCAAATCGCGGTTGCCAGGGCACTAAAGAAGAGGCCGGGGAATATGATGATTACAACGCAGACGGATTCTGAGTCCGCGTTTTTCGCAAAGACGAAGCTTCTTCCGTGCCTGCGTGAGTCTCCAGGCACGCGGGACATCGTGGCAGGGCTTGGGCGGGACGACATTACCAAGGAACACATCATCACTCCCGCGATGTTTATTCAGATCCAAGGACCATCGCTCTCCGGCCTGCAATCAAAAACGATTCACTACATTCTGAATGACGAAATGTGGCGGTGGAAAAAGGGAACGATGGCGGAGATTTTGCGCCGTGCAAATGCAGTCAGAAATAAGAAAGTGCTGAGTGTTTCACAGGGTGGCGAACAGATTGCAAATGAATATGGGGAGTCTGATTGGGATGAATGGGGCGCGTGGTGGCATCAAGGGACGCAGAAAATTTTTCATGTTCAATGTCCGCATTGCGAAAAGTATTTTTCACCGGAGACTCGGCGGGAAGATGACGGGAAATTTATTTTGTGCTGGGACGAAACTCCAGAAACTCGAAACATAGAAACCAAAGAATGGAAATGGAAAGCGGTCCGGCAGACGGTGAGAATGCAATGCCCCGAGTGTGACGGCGTGATTGAAAACCGTGAGCGAGTGCGCCGGGAACTAGTGCAGAATTGGAAGTACGTGCAAACCAATTTCAACAATTCTCCGGGGCATGAATCGTTCCGCTATTCCGGCTATACGCTTTGGTGGCGTGATTGGGCCGACATAATCGAGAGCTTTTTACGCGCAAAAGATTCCTTGCGGCGCGGGAGCATTGAGGAGTTGAAAGCATTTACTCAAAAAGAAGAGGCGAAATTCTGGACGATCAAGGACAAAGAGATTCCGATAGTCAACACTAAGGGCGCGGCAGGCTACCGGGTTGAGGACTACGACAAAGGCGCGGCTGAAGAGGCACCGCAAATTAACGGCGAAGATCAGCGTTTTGGGTTTGCCGATATGCAAAAGGACCGCTTCCCTGTTTGCATTCGCGCGTTTGGCGGTGGCGGGTCCCGGCTGGTGTATTGCGAGGAGTTGCAGAAAATTGAGGAGGTGGACGAGGCGGTGAAGCATTACGGTCTGAAGTCAGGGGCCTTCGCGCTCGATGTCGGCAACTGGAAATCAGATGCCTTGGATTTTTGCCATCAATACAAATGGAGCGCAATGCGTGGCCGGGACATTAACAACTTTACCAAGACGCGAGGGAAACGGGCGACCTTGCTTGTCCCGTATCAGCGAGTAATCGAATACATGACAGGCAAGGCGCACCACGTAAAGGGCCAAAAGATCAAGGTGCTGGAGTTTTCCAACACGTATTTCAAAGACGTTTTCTCACGGTTGCGGGCGATGGAGGAGCACCAGATCCCCGACGACATTTGCCAGCTTTACGTCGATTCGATGGAGTCAGAAACGAAGGACAGCAAGCGCGGAATCTGGCGGCAGATCGGAAAGCGTCCCAACCATTACTGGGATTGCGAGATCGGAATTACCTTCATGGCGTTTCTTTACAAGTTGGTAGGGGCACCGGAGCCGGAGACCGAAGAAAGCAGTCATTGACACGGCGGCAGTCTTGTCAGAGGCGGGGCGCGGGGCAGGTTCGTTGAAGAAATTCGCGGCCGGGTTTTTGTTTGATTTATCCGCATGAAATACCCGCCCCACCTTTGACACTCTCTCTAGTGTGTGACTCCACTCGTTAGCGTTTTACTCAGGATAGCCAGCCTCCAAGGGCGCGGCGTAATCGAGGCCCTTGTGACTGGCCAGTTCGAGATTGTTAAAGGTTCCGGCAAGGTCATGATTTCCGCCAGCGCAACAAACAAGAGCTTTTCATTTCAGGTTGACCCCGCGCTTTCGGTTGCCGTGATTATGACGGCGGCGGATAAAACCCTTTCCTGGTTTGATTCTCACACCACTGTCGAGCTTGCGTCATTTTTAACCCGTCGCGCCACCAACAAAGCTCGAGTTTTCTTTTGCTGATATGGCCATCCTCGATCAATACGGCAACGCAATTTCTTCCCGAACTTTTCTAAAAGCGGCAGAAAATGGCGGTGGCCGTGTCCCATCTGTTCCGCTCCGCGTGCTTGACCCGCTCAAGAAATTGATTACCTATCGGGACTGGCTCACGACATCGTTTCTTTCCGATAAACTTTATGCAAATTTCGGCGTCGTCGAAGGCGTGATTTGCCAAAAGGCAATGTTTGCGGTCGGGAATGCATGGCTCCCCGTGTTCTTTGGCGCGGACGAAGAATGGGGCAAGGAAGCTCGAAGGTGGCTGATCGAAGAATGGTACCCGACGTGCGACATTCGCGGCACCAATTACGATTTTGTGACGAATCTTTATCAGCAATCCGTTGCCATTGACCGGGCTGGTGACACGATCAAAATGCTCTCGGAGTCTGACAATGGATGGCCAATGGTTCAGGACATTCCCAATCGCCAAATCGGCCAATGGGAAAGGTTTTCCGCAGCCGACCAAGTTTTAAAAGACGGTGACTATAAAGGACTTATCATGCGCAACGGCGTAATCATGACCCGCAACGAGCGACCGATGGCTTATCGAAAACTCGGCGAGACAAACGGCGAATTTGAAGACTTGGCGGCAAATTATGTTGTCCACACTTTCGAGCCAAAATGGAACGACCAGGCTCGGGGCTTCCCGATTTTCTCTTCATGCATCGAAGATTTCCGCGTGATTGCTCAGTCGGACGAATGGGAACAGCAAGCTGGCTTGATTGCTTCGGCCATCGGGTTGCTCGAATATAACGATACCGGCGAGGGCGATACATCTGAGGATGACCCGCTCTCTCTGCAATCTAACGACGGCACCCCGGACGGAATGGAAGTCAAGACGATGTACGGCGGATTGATCCGATACATGAAGGCAAGCTCCGGGCAAAAATTGGAGCAACATATTAACAATCGTCCCGGCGCAGATTGGGAATCATTTCAGGACCGGACGTATCGCAAATGTTTAGCGGCGGCAAACTGGCCTTATTCGTGGGGCTGGAAACCCGGCGAAGCGAACGGGACCAGCCAACGCACCGAAAACACCAAGGCCCGCATCGCGGTTACTGATCGGCAATCGCTGCTGGAACCTTGCGCTCGTCGGCAAGTTGGCTACGCAATTTCAGTTGCCATCAAAAACGGAATGCTCCCGGCTTACCCGGGGCAGGACAAGGGCGGATTTCTCAAATGGGGATTCACCAAGCCGCCCCGGATCAGCATCGACGAGGGCCGGGACCGGCAGCAGCGCCGGGAGGATAGCAAGTTCGGTTTGGTCCTAGATTCGACCATTGTCGAGGAGGACGGGAATACCACTTATCAAGAGTTCTGCCAGAAAAGGGCCAGAGACGTTATCACGCGCAAAAAGGCGCAGCTTGCGGAAGAGGAAGCGTCCGGGATGAAAATTGAAGACCGGGAAATGAAGATGTTCACGCCGAACGACATGGGCGGCGAAGCAACTGTTTCCGAAACCGATGACCCTGATGGCGATGATGCCGAGGACGAGCCAGACGTGGGCATCGAAAACACAAAACGCCAAATGGATGCCTATGGCGTCGGCGTCAGATCGGGATCAATCACCCCAAATAACGAGGACGAGGCGACCTTTCGGGCGCAGTTAGGGCTGCCAAAAATCAACGCCAACGTCAAAAAAGCATGGGAAGAAGACGGCGGGGTGCGGCGACCAATAACCCTTGTGGGAAAAGACGGGCTCTTAGGTGAGCCGAAGCAAAGCGAAGACGACGAGATTTAAGAAAGCCGAAACACCATGAGATTCCAACGCATCCACGAAGCCGTCAATCACCAGCCCTGGTTTATCTCCTCGGCGGGTTATAGCTCAGTCCGGGCGTTGCTGGAAAACGCGATGGCGAAACCATCGGCAGACCTTGGCGAAGATTTTTCCGACTTCATCCGGCAGCGTCCAGGGATGGTGTTTGACCCGATGACCGGGACCGCGACCATTAACATTCTCGGCGTGTTGGGGCCCCACCTTTCCAACATTGAGAAATCATGCGGCAACACATCGTACGAGGATATTGTTTCAGAGATCGAACAAGCTAAGGAAGCTGGGGCGGCTCGGATCAATTTCCTTTTTGACTCACCAGGCGGGGCTTGCATGGGTTGCCATGAGGCGGCGCAGGCCATTTCACGGCTCCGCGACGAGACAAGCATTTTCACGGTAGCTTTCACGGACGGCCTTATGTGTTCCGCTGCTTATTACCTAGCCGCAGGATGCACCGCTATTGTTGCGACCGAGAGCGCAATGGTTGGCAACATAGGCGTGATACTCCCTTGGGTGGATTCGTCAGGCGCATGGGAAATGATGGGGCTGGAGTTCGATCCTATCGTCAGCGAGGGGAGCGATCTTAAAAGCACAATGCACGGGCCGAGCCTCACCGAAGACCAGCGCGAATTCCTGCAAGATAATGTCAATCGCATGGGCGGGATGTTTCGCTCCCACGTTTCTGCAAATCGCCAGGTGCATGATGAGGTTTTCCGCGCTGGCTGGTATGGCGGCAGCGATGCAGTTTTGCTTGGGCTCGCGGACGTTGTGGGAGCCTCCCCGGCGGCAATCTGATTTGACACGCCAACCATGGCGTGAACCTACAAGATTTCCTTTCCAAAATCACCGGCCAGTCGGACCGACTCGAATCAGTTGTCGGAAAACTCACGGAGGCGCTTGCAACCGTCGAACTAAAAGACGCTGAAATCTCCGCGCTGAAATCCAGCGTTTCGGATTTTGAAGCTAAGATCGAAGCCGCTCCTAAACAGGAAGCCATTGACGCTCTCGAAGCCGAAAAGATTGACCTTTCCGGCAAGCTCGAAGTGGCGGTTGCCGAAGTGGCCGCGCTCCCTGAAAAAGTAAATGCCGAAGCTGCCCGAGTGGTTGCCAGTAACGGACACGCTCCCGTCGAGACCGTGGTTAGCGGAGCACCTGTCGCATCTGCCGAGCCTATCGACCGCGCCGAATTTAATGCTATGAGCCCCGCCGACCGTTTGGCTTTTTGTAAATCCGGCGGCAAAATTTCCTGAATATGGCAAAGGAAAAATATAACGCGCCGAAACAATCCGCTCAAGAAGTCGAGCACGCGCCTGCACCCGCCTCCGATCCGCTCATTAAAACTATGGCCGAAGTCGAGGCAATGACCGACCAAGAAAAGCAATCTTTCCGCGAAAAATGCGGCATCACTTCCAACCAGTAAAAAACTCCAATCTCACACAAATAAAATACCATGGCCAACACCCTCTCAAACCTGATCCCCGACGTTTACGAAGCCCTCGACGTAGTTTCTCGCGAACTCGTTGGAGCGATTCCCGGCGTCAATCGCAACGCTAAGGCCGACCGCCTTGCCACCGGACAAACCCTTCGGTCGTCCGTTGTCCCAGTCAATACGACTGCGACGTACACTCCGGCAATGAGCGTCCCCGCTGCCATTGATCAGACGGTCGGAAATGTCGAGTTGTCCTTGTCGAAAAACAAGTACGCAGGTTTTTCTTGGACCGGCGAAGAGGAATACGGCGTGGACCAAGGCCCCGGTTCGATGTCCATCCAGCAAGACCAAATCGCCCAGGCTTTTCGGGTTTTGGTCAATGAGATGGAAAACGATGTTTGCGACGCACTTGCCCTTGGCGCTTCCCGCGCTTATGGCACTGCTGGCACTACCCCGTTTGCCACCACTCTCGGAGATTCGGCGCAAGCCAAGAAAATCCTTGACGATAATGGTGCTCCGGCTTCCGGTCGGTCTTTGGTTATCAACACCAGCGCAGGCGCGGCTCTCCGATCATTGGGACAACTCACCAAAGCCAACGAGGCGGCAACCACGATGACTCTTCGCGATGGCGAGCTTCTGAGCCTTCACGGATTCGCAGTCCGTGAATCTGCTCAGATTTACAACGGCACAGCCGGAACCGGATCGAGCGCAACCACTGACACTGCCGGGTACGCTGTTGGCGCAACCGTCTTGACCTTGGCTTCTGCCGGGACCGGAACGATTGTTGCTGGCGACATCCTCTCCTTCGTTGGCGACGTAAACAAATACGTGGTGGTCAGTGGAGACGCTGATGTCTCTGGCGGCGGCACCGTCACCATTGCAGCCCCTGGGTTGCGAATCGCCATGAGCGCGGCCACTAAGGCAATCACGGTTAACGCTACCAGCGTCCGCAACTTGGCCTTCTCGGCCAACGCGCTTACCCTCGCCACTCGTCTGCCAATCTTCCCTCGCCAAGGCGACCTTGCCATTGATAGCGAGATCATCACTGATCCCCGCACCGGAATCAGCTTTGATCTCCGCGTCTATCCTGGCGACGGAATGGTGCTCTACCGCGTTCATGCCCTTTGGGGCTGGGCGATGGAAAAACCAGAGCACGCGGCTATCCTCCTAGGATAAGTAATTCACCCCAGCAAATTAAGACCTCGGCAGCAATCCCGCTCCGAGGTCTTTTTTGTAATGTGACACCGTGCCCTTTGTATGAGCGAATTTTCCGATTTGATGGCCGCCGGATTGGCGCAGACTGTGGCGGAGATTCCGACAAAGTTTACATTTCGGAACAAATCATTCACCGGCATTTATTCAGAGCTTTCTGAATCGGACGTTCTTGCCGCTGGCGGATTTGAGCAAGAGCTGACCGGGAACATTTTGATCCCGTTTTCTCAGGTTCTTGGAGGTGACCCGGAGCCGGACGAAGATATTTTCGTAAACGAAGTCCTGCATAAAGTCGGAAGGCCAGTCACTAAAGACGAGGTTTCCTGGTTTCTTACCCTCGTCGCTCCCTACTCATGAGCAACACATTGGACAGATTAATTGAGGACGGGCTTTGCAGGCTTATTACTAGGCAAATGCCGATCACTGGCGGCGTCCAGGTCGTACCGTATATGCAAGGCGGCGACGAAGATAATGCAATCCTTCCCCGCGTGGTGGTGAGAGCGGAAATCCTAGAGACGCCCGATCTCATTTCGGTAAATGTTTACGAGGTGGCGGTTGAAATCATAACCTACATCGACGCCAAACAGCAAAACTCGTCCAGCAAAGACACCCGGATCGTTTCTGGAATAGATTGTGTGGTGGAGGACTCAGGACTTTCGGCAAAGCTAACGACTAGCACGCTCGCAATTTATGGTGCTGTCACCGGGGGCAGAGAGCAAGCGATCGAAGGGAATCGTTTCGTGAGGACGCGCAACCTCACCTTGCACGGCGGGCTTCGTTAATTTGACACCGCCGCAGTGGTATGGCTTCTACTGTCCTCGGCACCGCACTTTCTTTTGGGGCTCCAACCGTCACCGGATTGGTGGTTCAATCCGCTTCTTTTGACGAAATCCGCAGCATTGCGGAAGTTGCTGATGAAGATGGAGACTTTGTTTCCGCTGCAATTTACGCCCCCAAAATCACCGGGACAATTGAAGGGGTGAACAACTCCGAGGCCCTTGCAATCAATGACGCAATCTCCGTAACCGGGGCTCCCGCTGGCACGTATTACATCACTGCAAAAGGACTCAAGCTCGGCAATACGGACTTCCAACGCGTGACCATTAGCTTGACCTCATGGGGCGGCATCTCAGCTTAAAAATGACCCGGCCCTTCGTGGCCCGACATATACCAAATGAACAAACTCCCGCAGGAAAAACGCGATCAATTTTTTTTGACCGATAACCTAAAGCTCGCCGCAGCAATGACGGCGGCAGGCTTCGGACTGAAAACCGCAATTGAAAACGGCGAAGAAGTAATCACTGGTATTTCCAGAATCATCGCTAAGGGCCGGGAGACGTTATCTTTCCGACTTGAGCCTAAGCACCAAGGAGTGAAGGCGGTGGATATGCTCAACGCTTTCAACAACAAGGTGGACCTGCCAGGCCGAGTTGATGAAATCCTTGCTGCTCGCGGAGTCACCGCAGAGGAGTACGTTTTAATTGCTTTTGACGCAGCCCGCTCCGGGCTCAACAACGGCTCGACGCTTATGCATTGCGGTCGCAATCAAAAGGCGATGATTGCCAAGGAAATTTCTGGCGGTCGAACTGTGATTTATCGCGAGGGGGCCAACCGCGAACAATTGACCGCACTTATCAATCACTCTTAAAAACTAAACCAAAATACCAAATGAACGACGACACCGACTTTCTCGAAGACGACCACGACGCGCCCCAGCGCAGGGCATTCACGCAACATGATTCCATTTCCTTTAATGGAATTGCGCTTTCCCCGCTATCCTTTGGGACGCTGGACTTGCTGCAAGAAACCCAAAACCGATTCTTCACTGGAAGCTCTAAAAATGCTGGCGTTTCGGATGTCATTGGTTTCCTTTTAATCCACCAGGCCGACAGACAGGCAGCAAGGCGGGCGAGGTACATGGCATGGGAGGGGCGCGTGGCATGGCGCGAATTCGTAAATGAATATCTGACCGAAAACGGAGCGATCATGGCAGACATTTCCAAGCTCACCCCAATCATTCAGAAAATGTGCCAAGATTTTGCTCGAATCCAAACCAAGTCCACAGACGCACCGGGGCCTAAAAAAAAAGCTGGTCGCCGGGTTGGTCAGCGTGGGTAGTTTCATCAATCGCTAAGGAAACCGGATGGAGTTATCAATCAATAATGTGGGAAATTCCAGCGGCGGTTATCATCCAAATTCACGACACGATTCTTTTCCGCGCCGGCGTAGGGCTAAGGTGGGCCGGGGACAGTGTTGACATAGACTCTATATTTGATGGCTAAGACTGTAACAATCGAGATGGACGCGAGCCGAATGGCTGGAGCTTTGCGCGAATTGGCGCGAGTTTCCGGCAAGGATTTCCGAACAGTCGTTAGAAACGAAACGGAAAAGATTCTCGAAGGGGCGGCTCGGCGTACATCAATGGCGCAAGCCAAAGACATTAAAGCCGCGCAGGAAGCGAAGGGATGGAAAAACATCAACGGGAAACTTTACAAGCTCAGCCACAAATACCCAGACGCAACCTGGGCAATGATTAAGCGTGAGCAAAAACGAAGCCTCGTCGAAAAGTTGAAAGTGCGAGGATTGGCTCGCAAAATCTGGCTGCAAATTGCGCAGGAACTTAATTTGACGATCAAGGTCGCCGGACAAGTTCGGAAGGCCACAACCAAAAAGGGAGACTACCCCATCGACGCAAGCGGCAGCGAGACCGGGAGCGGATCGGGATACACAATCCAAGGCACGTCTCTGCGAAATTACGCTCCCGGAATCGTGCGGGCATTGTCTGGCGCGATCAGAGGCAGACTTTCATTCTTCAAAACAAATATGCGGAAAGGCGTCTTTAAAAAAGCCAAAGACATCGCCGCAAAATATCCGGGGCTATACGTCAATGGCCGTTGAAGCACTCAGTTTCAAAATAGGGGCCGACACTAAGGCTTTTCGCAGCGGCATAAAGGGCGCTATGGGGTCGATTGCTGGAATGGCTGCCGCCTTTATTTCGGTGCGGGCAGTCATTTCGTCATTTTCCGACGCGCTCGACATGGGAGGACGGTTGAACGACTTGGCTTCCAGCACGGGAGACACGGCTGGCAATCTGGCAATTCTGGAAAGGTCGTTTCAAAATGCAGGAGCGGGAGCTGAGAAGGTTGGTCCGGCTATTGCAAAAATGCAGAAGTCTATCCAAGACGCGTCCGAAGGAACCGCCGAGGCGGTTGACGCGCTCGCGCTCATGGGCCTAACCGCCGCCGACCTGGAGGGCAAATTACCCACGGAGCAAGTGCAAATCATGTCTGCCGGGATTGCTGCAATTGATGACCCGACAAAAAGAGCTGCCGCAGCCATGGGCGTTTTTGGAAAGTCCGGGTCTAAACTGCTTCCATTGTTAAGAGATTTTGATGAGCAAATCCGGCGATCAAAAGATCAGCTTGGAAGCCTGCCTGACGTTTTGGATAAATCAAATCAAGAATTTGATGATTTTGGCGATGGTTTCGCAGCAATTAAAAGCAAAGGCACAGAATTTTCTGTAGGGCTTCTTTCGGAAGTTTTGCCGTCTCTAAATAAGCTTGTTGATACCTTTGTAAATTTGGATGCGGCGGGTTCAGGTTCTGCGTTCGGAAAAAGTTTGATGAAATATATCGAAAGCCTTGATGCTTTTGTAGCAAGCATAAATGAGGTTGGGGCGGCGGATACATTAGTTACAGCATTCAACGGAATGGTTCCAGCAATTGACGGCGTGAATACTAGCGTGGAAGAAACTAAAATATCTTTTTTAACAATGTTTGCGGCAATCCCAGGTTTTGCGCGGCCAATAAGCCTGTTTAATAAATTTATGGGCGCGACCGACGATCTGGCCGACGCAGCGGCAAATGCCGTTCCGCCGGTTGAAGACCTTGTAACCGCTACCGGAGACGTTGATCCTGAGCCAGCAGCGAAAACCGCCGAGGAAATGGAGGCGATTAAGGAGGCCGCAGATGAGGCGGCGGCAGCAATCAAAGGAGTCTCTCAAGCAACTTCGGAACTGGACTCTGCCCAGACTCGACTGGCGGCAGCGAAACTCGATGCTGCGACTGCGGAAATCGCTCTCTTGCTGGAATCCGGGCGACTAACAGAAAAGCAAGCTGCCGACGCAAATTTCGGTTTTGAAAAAGCCCATCGTGAGATCAAGATTCAAAAAGAAAAGCTGGAAGTGCTCGATGATATTGACGCAACTCGGAAGCTTGCAAACGACGCCGAGAAAGCCGGAAACGATGAGGCGGTGAAATCCTACAACGAAAAAATTGCCAAGTTGAAGGAAGTTTTGTCGACGCTGGATCAACTTAATGACGAGCAAAACAAAGCTGCATCAAGCGGATTGGCCGAAGGGGATGCAGCAAGAGCTAACGATGCAAGAAGAGCGGCGGAAGCGGCAGGCAAAGAAATTGCGGACAAATTTATTTCCGATAGCGGCACAGGCGAAAGTTCGTCTGATATTAGCGATAGCAAATCAGATCAACCGTCAATTCGTCGGCAACCGCGAGCAGACAAGATCAGGAACCTCGGGAAGTCCGCAAGGCAAAAGCAAATTGACGCTGATCGGGATATCCCAATGGCCGACAGGACAAAGGGCGGCACTCTTAGGGAAGAGCTTGATGCGCGAATGGATGCGATGAAGGGGGAGTCTGAAAAAAAGAAACAAGCCGAAAAGGAAATCGAAGGCGAGAGCAAGCAAGGCAAGGGGCCAGACTCCAAAAAGCCAGAAGCGCAATCCATGGAATCAATCGTAACCGCGATCAAGGCAATTCTTGAAAAAATTGAACCCAAACTCCCGCAACAGGTAATGGCATGAACAACGGCGCTAACATCAAATATCTAGGCGCGGACACGCTTATCCGGCAGGCCGGGGACAAGGTTACAACTGGACAATCGAACCTGACCGAGTTGCAACGGCGATACGCTATCCGAAAAGATAAGATTAGGGACGCCAGGCAGGTCTTGCGTCCGGGCTACAGGGCGGAAGGATACGCAAATCTTTATTTGTTCAATCCGCCAACAGAGACGCAAGACGCAACCCACGTTTATTTCGACTGCGTTTTTTATGGCGTCACCGGGGTCTCTGAAGGCGGGCGAGGGGAAAGCTATGAGACATTAAATGTAACGATTGAAACTACAAGAATAATCAGGCCCTTAGGCGAAGTTATTTCTCGCACAATCCCAACTCATCGGTATTTTTATACAAAGCAAGTTAATGCGCCATTGCGAAGCGTGAAAAGAATAATTTTGGAACCAATAATATTTTCATCAGATGATCCCTCTTCAACGCTACTTCGTCTTCTTCACGTGCGCGGCAACTGGCAAATCATTGATACTGTAATATCTAATTACGGACAATATGAAACCGTAATTGAATCATGGAAATATAACGTAATAGGGAGAAATAGCGTATCATAATGGCTGAGCTATACAAATTTCAGGACAAGGTTAAGTCGCCGGAGGGGCGAGTGAAGCCAATTGTGGCACGCGAGATTGACGAGAATTTCACGGCGGTCCGGCTCAAGGTTGCTTCACCGGTTGAAGCAATGTTTACGATCACACCAAACTTTCCGCTGAGTGACGAGTTAGGCTTCGGGTTTGATGTCCCGGCCACCGGCACGTATGTTCTCGGGTTTATTGATGGCGTCTTTACCTTGCTTGAAACAGAGGCTTGCTAGGCTATGGCTACGATCAAGTTATCTGACGGAAAGGTTGTCCTGAAAGACGGGAAGGCTTCTTGCACCTGCTGCCCTGAGCCGGATTGCTGCATGTATTCGGCGACAACTTTGGCCGCTGGTGACTTAGTTGCGGCGGATTTGCCGGACGCAATCACCCTTCTTGGGGTTGGCAGCCTCTCCCGGTCGGGGACCGGCTATGGCGACACGACGGACGGAGTAATCTTCGAGACGGACACATGGGCGAAATATGTTGGCAGCGTGCGGTCCACGTTTGACTGTTTAATCCGGGGTGACGGGAAATTCAACGCTGGAGACGATGCAGTTGAGGATCAGTTTGCGGCGACTTATACTTTGGAATCTTTCGATCCAGGTGACAATTCTAACGGGACCATTGAGTTGACCCGAGTCTCATTATGTAGCTGGGTGGCTATAGGTGACGCCTTCCCTGCTGAGGGGACAAAAATGGTTGCCAGTTTGGATTATCGAATTGGTGCTACTATTATTTGGAATGTGACGTGGATTCAATACAGTACGGTTTACATTATAGGAGCCAAGGCAGACTTGTCGTCACCCGAAGGGGAATACCCAGATGATTTCGGTAATTATGGGGTTATATCTGCATGACCTGCCCGCACCAATCCCAGCCTCCCGGCAAGGACACCGGACGCCGGCTTTGTGTCATCGGTCTCTTCGGAGGCAAGCCATTCCTCGGCAACTGCAATGCCTGCATCGCGGCCGGGAATAACACTCAAGAATTCGCCGCAGAGCTTTTCGCACGAGCCGAGAGAAGCCACCCTGCAACCGCTCCAAGGGCTTCCGGCTGTTGCGATAGTGCTCTCAACCCGTAATCAACTTTGACACCAGTCCGCTAGTAAATGGCTCGCAAGTTTTTCATCGATACAACCGACCTTGCGTTTGTCAAGTCGGATACAGATTCCGGCAGATTGCTTCCGGCGGACTTTTTCAATGGCGACTCTGACACCGTTGAAGTCCATTTCTTAAAACAAACGGGCATTTTTGGCCGGCCGTATTCGTATCTGGATAAATCCGGTGCCAGCATCAAAGTTGGGCTCGGCGATTTGCGGGCAGTTCCCACCAGCGGCACCTGGACAATCACTCTCAGCGGGGACACAACCGCCGCGCTGGCCTACAATATCACTGCGGCCGCGCTCTCCACGGCGGTCAATGCTCTGGCATCTGTCACCAGTGCGGGCGGCGTCACCATCACCAAATCGGCGTTCGGTTCGCGCTACGCCATTACATTCGTCACAGCGGCAGCACAGGCGGCGTTCACCGTCACAGACAGCTCGCTAGTCCCTGACACCACTGCAATCGTTTCTGAGCGCATTGCCGGGTCGGGGTCAGTGCAGGAAGTTCAGGAAATCTTTCTTTCGCCAGATCCCGTCGCGCTCCAAACCAGCTTTACAAACCTGGCCAGCACCGTCACCGCTACCCCGTCCACAGTCACTGCCGGGACATTGACGGCCAGTGAGGTCCAGCAAATTGATTTCGCGCCCGCTCCAGTTGGCGGAACTTTCTCCATTACTATCCCTTCGGATACGCGCTCCGTCACGGCGGCAGTTGTTGCGGGAGTCTTTACCACCACGGCCAATCACGGCTTTGCGGTCGGCCAGCCAGTAGTCGGCACGGGATTTACTAACGAGGCCAACTGGACAGAGGGCACCACTTATTATATTGTAGCGGCACCGTCTCCAACCACATTCACGATTGCAGCCACTTCAGGCGGCGCAGCGATAACCACAGCCACCGCCGACTCGGGAACTGGCACGATCACCACTCCCGCGCGGACGACCGCCGAAATTGATTTTGACGCTTCCGTCTCCGCAGTTCAAACCGCGCTCGTTGCTATCGATACTATCGGGACCGATAACGTCAGCGTGAGCGGGACCCCTGGCGTCGCGTACGTCTTGAGCTTTACGGGCAGCAAACAAAACGCAAACTTTCCGCAAATCACGGTCGAGGACGCAATCCTTTCCGCACCGCTTGGCAAGACCGGGACATTGACGCTTTCCACCTTTTCACTTCAGGACCTTTTTGACGTTAGTGGGGCCAGCGAATTGACCTTGGTTTTCGAGGTTGAAGTCACAGAGTCCGGCAAGATCCAAACCTATTCCGCTTCCGTCTCAATTTCTGAGGACATTATCAAGGCTGGAAACCTGAGCCCAACCCCGGTTCCGGGCGTGGGACGATACGGCGCGGAAGCCATCGGGAGCGGCGTATCAACATTAGACGTCACCTTTTCCACCGCGTTGACGGTTGCGCCGACCACGATCATTTGCACCATCGAAGCGCCTTCCGGCGAGGGTTTGATTTACGCAGCCATCGAGGCCGCAAGCATTGCCACTACTGGCTTCACCGCCAATTTCTCCGGCCCCACAGACTCAGCCAATTACCTGCTCCATTATTATGCAATTGCCTAAATACATTCTCGCCATCCTTTTCATTTCGGGGTCCGTCCATGCTCAAAACAACATCTCGTCCCCGAAATTTAACGGGACCGCCACGGGAGAGCTAACATGGACTGGCACCAATGCCTTTACCGGGATTACCACCATCACCAGCGGCACGCTCGCGCTCACGACGGTCAACACTGGCACGATCAGCGGCGGGGCGTTTGTCGGCGACGGCTCCGGGCTCACCGACATGATCTGGTCGCAGATCGGCAGCACTCCGACGACGCTCTCCGGCTACGGGATCACCGACGCGGCAACCTTCGCGCAGGGAGCCCTTGCCGACTCCGCCACTCAGCCGGAAGACTTGGGAACTGCTTCCGCCGAGGACGTTGGGTATTTTGCCACTTCTGCCCAAGGGGCCTTGGCCGACTCCGCCCTCCAGCCAGACGGCGACGGTTCCGGCCTTGGTGAAATGACGAAATCGCAGGTTGGCCTCAGCAACGTGGACAACACCAGCGATACCAATAAGCCCGTCTCCACCGCACAGCAGACCGCCCTTGATCTCAAGCAACCCAAGGTGGATTTTATTTCCTCCGCTCCGGCAACCGCAACGAGCACCGGCACTACCGGGCAACTCATCTACGCAGGAAACTATCTCTACATCTGCATTGCCACAGACACATGGCTCCGGGCTCAACTCCTTACTTGGTAAAATCTCATGGCTGACAAAGACATCAAAATTATTCAGGAGCAGGCAAGCGGCGCACCGAAAGAATCGGTGGTTGTTCCAACTGCCAACAGCACCCTCGGTTTCGACGCCTCAAAAGATCCGGTTGCGATTCCAGCCGTCACCCAACCCGAAGCAGAAGCCGGAACCTCTACAGAACTTCGTTCGTGGAGTCCTGAAAGAGTTAAGCAATCCATTGTTGCCCTAACACCGGAACCAGATTTCCCAACACCTTCAAACAGTCTAACCCTCATTGCCGACGCTTCTGATGTCGTAACGGGTTATGGACTTACGACTATTCCTGAGGATTGGAAATCAGGCCAAACAACTTTGAAAGGTTTGAGTATTGGTCAAGGGGTCACCTCGATTGGCGACTATGCGTTCTACAACTGCTCCGGCTTCACTGGCAGCCTGACCATCCCGAACAGCGTCACCTCGATTGGGAGCGATGCATTCTACTCTTGCTCTGGTTTCACCGGAAGTCTTACGATTGGAAATTCGGTCACTACGATTGGGAGCGATGCATTCTACTCTTGCTCTGGTTTCACCGGAAGTCTTACGATTGGAAATTCGGTCACTACGATTGGGAGCGATGCATTCTACTCTTGCTCTGGTTTCACCGGAAGTCTTACGATTGGAAATTCGGT